>Ga0315281_10001413_pt1 | contig 35400 bp, 32 predicted proteins | sample YL17G07_0_MG_FD_204540 | JGI IMG/M metagenome (GOLD analysis project Ga0315281, IMG submission 204540) | Sediment microbial communities from Yellowstone Lake, YNP, Wyoming, USA - YL17G07_0 | ecosystem: Environmental > Aquatic > Freshwater > Lake > Sediment | place: USA: Wyoming | collected...
CATCACGTCCGAGGCCAGCCGCGCCGAAATTAATTTCTGGACGAAGTCGTGAATGGGCACAAGCACTTTGCCGCCCATGTGTCCGCACTTCTTGAGCGAGGAAAGCTGGTCTTCGAGGTGAATGCCAGACGCGCCCGCTTCAATCATCGCTTTGATCAACTCGAACGTGTTAAGCGGCCCGCCGAACCCGGCCTCGGCGTCGGCGACGATGGGCGCAAAGTAATACACTTCGTCGTCGCGGCCTTCCAGGTGCTGGATTTGATCGGCGCGAATGAGGGCGTTGTTGATTTTGCGGAGGACGGTGGGGACGCTGGTGACCGGGTAAAGACTCTGGTCGGGATACATTTGTAAAGCGTCGTTGGCGTCGCCCGCCACCTGCCAGCCGCTGAGATAGATGGCTTTCAACCCGGCCTGCACTTGCTGAACCGCCTGATTGCCGGTGAGCGCGCCGAGGGCACGAATGAATTTCTCGGTGTGGAGCAGTTCCCACAGTCGCTCGGCTCCCATGCGCGCGATGGTGTGATCGTGCTGGAACGTCCCCCGCAAACGATCCACGTCTTCGGCAGTATAGGGACGATGAACGTCCGCCCATCGCGGGTCGGTATCCCATTCCTTTTTGAGTTCCTCCACGGACTTGGGTTCATATTTCTGGTACATAGCGGCTCCTTTCTAATGAGCGGTGACAGAGGGGCGGGTTGAAAACGACAAACCCGGTTTCTCGCAGAAACCGGGTTTGTGATTCAGACTTGCTCCAGATGCTGATACGCGCCTAACGTGAGGAACTCGGCGAAGTCCGGCGCGGTGACGAGTTGATCGAGCAACTCGCGGGCGAGGGCGTATTTCCCCGCCTCGAAAGCTTGCGGCCCCACGAGGGCCTTGATTTTTCCCAACTCTTCGGGCAACCACTGCCGATAGAGATCGAGCGTCACCGCGCGGCCATCGGCGAGCGCGGCGGTGGGGTTGTCAGCATGAGTCCATTGCCAGATTTGCGCCCGCGAGATTTCGGCAGTGGCGGCATCTTCCATGAGGTTGTTGATCGCCACCGCGCCATTGCCGCGCAACCAGGCCTCGATGTATTGCAGGGCGACGTTGATATTAAGCCGCACACCGGCTTCGGTAATCGTCCCGCCGGGGACGACGAAGGTGATCAGGTCTTGGGCGGCGACGTTCACTTCCGCGCGCAAACGTTCCTTTTGGTGCGGCTTATCCCCGAGGACGTGATCGAAAACTTCTGTGGCGGTCGGCACGAGGTCGGGATGCGCCACCCAGGTCCCGTCGAAGCCGTCACCGGATTCGCGCAGTTTGTCCTCGCGCACTTTGGCGAGCGCGGTTTCATTCACCTGCGCGTCTTTGCGGCTGGGGATGAAGGCGGCCATGCCGCCGATGGCGTGCGCGCCGCGCCGGTGGCAGGTCTTCACCAGCAGTTCGGTGTAGGCGCGCATGAACGGCACGGTCATCGTCACTTGCACGCGATCGGGGAAGAGCACGGCGTGGCGGCGAAGTTTTTTGATGCAACTGAAGATGTAATCCCACCGCCCAGCGTTCAGCCCGGCGATGTGGTCGCGGAGTTCGTAGAGAATCTCGTCCATCTCGAATGCGGCGAGGACGGTCTCGATGAGCACGGTGGCTTTAATCGTGCCGCGCGGCAAGTCGAGCGCGTCTTGCGCGAAGTTGAAGACGTCATTCCACAACCGCGCTTCGAGATGACTTTCGAGTTTGGGTAGATAGAAATACGGGCCGGAACCTTTGTTGAGCAAGCGGCGCGCGTTGCGGAAGAAATACAGCCCGAAGTCAAAGAGCGAGCCGGAGACGGGTTGGCCGTCCACGAACAAATGCCGCTCAGCGAGATGCCACCCGCGCGGGCGCGCGAGCAGAGTCGCGACTTGCTCATTCAATTGGTATTGCTTCCCCTCGGGGCTGGCGAATTGCAAAGTCCGCTCAATCGCGGCGGTCAGGTTGGCTTGCCCCTGAATCATGTTCGCCCACGTCGGCGCGTTGGCGTCCTCGAAGTCGGCCATGAACATATCCGCGCCGGAGTTGAGGGCGTTGATGAGCATCTTCTTGTCGGTGGGGCCGGTGATTTCGACGTGCCGCCTTTGCAGATCGGCGGGGATGGAGGCGACTTGCCAATCGCTGTGGCGAATGTCCGCCGTGCCTGAAAGGAAGTCGGGGAGTTGGCCCGCGTCTATCGCGGCCTGGCGTTCCGCGCGGGCGCGCAAAAGGCTTTGGCGGCGCGCACCGAACTCGCGTTGGAGTTTCGCCACAAACGCGAGGGCTTCCGGCGCCAGCACTTCGGAAAATTCGGGGGAAACGAGGCCGACGGATTTAATTTCAATTCCGGAATCAGTCATGGCATTTCTCCTCAGGCAATGGCGGGGCGAGTAACAAGGCCTATATTAGCGAGTCTGGGGAGATATATCAAATCTTTAATTTATGACGCTCGTCATGGTCAATCAGGCGGCATTCAGTCTAAACTGCATCCGAGTTGCCAACTGGCTTCTACAGGAGTTCGCCCAGCCGAATGTCATCCGCTACCCCGCCGACTTGGATTCAACGCTTGCGCCTCTGGCTTCAACAAAGCGGAAGGCGATTGGGCGTGTGGCCTACGCCCGCCGCGCCATCTGCTCCCGGGCCGGAAGCCTCCCCTGTTGCGCCTTACCCCGATTACGTGCCTTGCCCACACTGCGGCGAGCCGGAAGTGGAAGTATGGTGCTACGAGACCAGGGCCAAGTGCCACAACTGCGGCCAGACGTTTGAACATACGGTCCTCCCCGATTGCCCCCCGCCGCCAAAAGAAAACGCCCCGGCAAGTTGAGACTCACCGGAGCGTTTCAATTCCCAAGCAGTGCCTCACCGCCAGACACTCTCCCCCAGCGCCCGAAACGCTTTCAGGTTAACGATGACCACGTAGCCCCCGCGCTGAGTCTTCACCAGCCCCTCACTGCGGAATTTGGACATCACGCGGATGGCCGTCTCGATGGTGGTGTCCGAGAGTTCGGCGATGTCCTGCCGCGAGAGCCGGGCGTTGATGACCAACCCCTCGGACGTCTCCTCCCCGAACTTGCTCGCCAACTTGAGCAGGATGTGCGCGATGCGCCGCTCGGCCCGCTCACTCGCCATCGCTCGCATCCGAATCACCCCCAGCAAGCGTTCGCCTAAAACTTCAATCACCCGCACCGCCACCGCCGGATAATCGCGCAGTAGCCGTTTATATTCCTCCACCGGCAGGCTGAGCACAATCGCGTCCGAGAGGGCTTGCGCCGTGGCCGGTTGCTGGCCCATCAACATCGTCCCGCCGCCAAACACCTCCCCCGGCGGAATCACCTCCAGCACGATTTCTTTGCCGCCCTCGCCGTACTTCACAATCTTCACCTGCCCCTCTTTCACCATCCAGAACCGGGCGGCCTCGTCGCCTTCGTAAAAGATAAACGCCTCACGCTCAAAGTGACTCTCGTTGAAGCGGGACGCGACGACCGCGAGTTCAGTCGGCGTCAGGTCGCTAAACAATCCAATTTGCGCGAGCACGTCGGGCGTGGATAGCATCGGGGCGAAGTCTAACCTTAGCAGGCGTGAATGGCAAGCCAGTCGCCGTAGGGGCGCAAGAAAAGTTACCGCAAAGTTACCGGAACAGTGAACAAACGGTAACTCTCCCCGGAACTGACGGTGAACTTGGCCCCCTAAAGTATAGCCAAATCACGAACCCGGAAACGAGGCCCACCATGACTACCGACACCTTCTCCCCCGCCCGCCGCACCGTCGCCCGCAGTTGCATCCTGGTCTTCCTCATCTTCTTCGGCCTGCGCCTCTTCGGCGTCACCCTCACCGAGGAAGCCCCCGTAGCCGCCGCCGAGATCCCTACCGCCATGCCGACGCGCGCCGCCCTTAAGATTTTCATCCGCGCTGAGTGGCTTAACCCGTGCAACCCCGCGTGGACGGTTATCGGCCTCTACACCGCCACCGACGCGCCCTGCCAGCCGAGCGCCCTCGCCCCGCTCACCCGCCTGCAAAGCCAACTGGCCCTCAACGGCCTGCTGACCCCCGACGAGTACCTCAGCTCTTTACCCAACGCGCATAACCCGGCCTGCTCCATCACCGTCCTCAACTCCGCCGACCAGACTGCAGGCTTCATCTGCTCCGACGCCAACGGCCTCTACCGGGCAGATGCGAATGGCACGGCCTCCGCCAAGCGTGTGCAATTAGCCAAAGTCACGCAGTAACCATCGTTTACCTGTCTCTCTCGCCCGAGGGGAAACGGAAGAGAGAGTAAAATCATCATCACCTCTCCCCTCTCCCGATGACGCCTTTGCTCTTAGTCATCGGGAGAGGGGCCGGGGGTGAGGCCAAAGGAGGCCCACCATGCTCAAAAAACTCACGCTCACCGTCATTTGCTTCGCCACGCTCTTCTCATCGCTCCCCGCCCATGCGGACGATACCGGCCCCATCCAACGCCTCGGCACGGGCATCCCCACTTCCATCGCCGCTTCACCCGATGGCAAGACTCTCGCCGTCGGTTCCAGCATTGGCGTTTGGTTTCTCGACGCCGCCACGCTTCAGCCTTTCACCTTCTGGGATACTCGCACATGGGTCAACTCCGTCAAATACAGCACTGATGGCCTTTACTTGCGCGTGGACAATGTGGTGTACGACACGACGAGCGGAAGTCCAGCAGGAGTGGATAAGAGTCAGGTAGGGTGGATAGATCATAGTTGCACATCCGATAGGAAGCTATGCACAGAAATTGATATTGCAGATGCAGGGGAATTTGGGCGGTATATTAATAGCGCATGGGTGATAGACACTAATACTCAAATTAAAATTGCGCGGCTAAAATCTTGGCCTAACGATTTAGTTTGGTCTCCGGATGGCACCAAACTTTATGGCGTAACTCCAAGTCGTGACTTCGTGAATGGTGCTCCATTTTGGCTTTGGGCACTTGGTGGTTCTATTTACACATAGGATGCTAAAACATGGCAATCAACCTCAAAGTTGGAGAGCTTCTTTACTCGTCAATTAGGAGAGGTATTATGGTCGCTTGATGGTCAGGAAATCGCTTCTGACAAGTCTATTTGGAACGCAAACTCTGCTCAATTCACACGAGCTAGAATTTGCCAATGGTACGACAACCAGCATGCCTTTAATTGCAAATGGCCTACAACAACAATGTGGCAGTATTTGAGTCTACAGGCGGTTGGAGTTAGAGAACCCGGCAAGCCGTTCCAGAGTATTGAGGCGCACCATCTTTTGATTACTACAGCCAATCTCAGTCTCAATGGGAATTTGATCGCCACAAGTGGTAATGACTCTCATTCCTGTTGCAAGATAGTGCATGGTCTATATGGCGATTACAAAGACGATTTCATCACTAAATCATCTACGCGCATTTGGGATGCACACACTCTTGAACTGAAAGCCGAGCTACCAACGCTTTTCTACCAAGTTGTTCTATCTCCTGATGGACAAACTGTTGTTGGTCATACCCCAACTGGAATAGAGGCGTGGGACTGGAAGACACAACAACGTCTCTGGTTTGCAGATGGGAATGTCGGGGATTTATGTGGGCGTTCTGATTACGGCAGAAGTCCTCAGTGGTGTAGAAGTAAAGGCGGCAATTTGGCAATGGACCCCCAAGGTCGTTATGTGGCTTCTTATGCGCCGGGCGTCAACAACGCCGTCCGCCTCTACCGCCTGACTACTGGCGAACTCGTCACCACTTTCACTGGTCATACCGCCGGTATCACCGACCTCGCTTTCTCCCCCGACGGCTCCAAACTCGCCGCTAGTAGTCTCGATGGCACGATATTGATTTGGAATGTGCCGTAAGCCCCCACCCTAACCCTCCCCCGTTCGCTCATTTGTGTTCTTGCACCGCATTAGGCTTAACACGCGAACAGGGGAGGGGAGTAATACGGAACATCGCGAAGCATCCCTTTGGGATACACGACGCGCCACCTTTTGCAGTTTGTTTTTGGGAGTTTGCAGTTTACAATCTCACCATGCTCCCCAAAATCCTCATCGCGGACGACAACCCCAACATCATCTCCTTCGTCCAACCCGCATTGGAGCGCGAGGGCTACGCCGTCGTCGCCGCCGCCGATGGCACGGAGGCGCTGTACAAGTGGGAGAGTGAGCATCCCGCGCTCATCATCCTGGATATCGAAATGCCCGACCCCAACGGCCTCGCCGTCTGCCGCAAAATCCGCGACGCGGGCGATACCGTGCCTATTCTCTTCCTCACCGTGCGCGATAGCGTGAGCGACCTCGAAATCGGCTTTAGCATGGGCGCGAGCGATTACGTCTCCAAACCATTCGACATCCGCGAACTCCTCGCCCGCGTCAAAGCCCGCCTCCCACGCCAACTACAGGAATTCGACAACTACCTCCGCCTCGACTCCGCCCGCCGCACGGTCTCGGTTAAACGCGGGGACACGTGGGCGCTCGTTGACCTCACCCCGCGCGAGTTCGATTTGCTCAACTACCTCGTCACCAACGCCGGTCGCCCCATCGGGCGCACCGCGCTCCTCGAAGCCGTCTTCGGTATCCCCGGTGACAGCGACATCGAGACCAAGACGCTCGAAAAACACGTCTGGTCGCTCCGCCAAAAGATTGAGCCGAATGCCAAAGAACCACGCTATATTCTTAATGTGCGAGGAGTGGGATACAAGTTCGCGAATGACTAATGAAAAGCAATGCCGAATGAAAAAACTTTCTTGGGGCTAACCATTTGCCATTTTTCATTCGACATTTTTCATTTTGCATTCGTCATTTTGCATTTGCCATTTTTCATTCTGATTTATGCCCGACCTCATCATCTACTTCGGCCCGACCGAACTCGCCGCCGTCCTCCTCACCCTCGTCGCCCTCACCGCGGCTTTCGTCTTTTGGCGCAGACGACAAACGCTCCTCGCCCAACGCCGCCGTCTGCTCGATAGCCTCCCCTACCCCGCCCTCATCTACAGCGGCAAAAGACTCGCCGCGCACAACACCGCCGCGCACGAGTGGCTGCAGAACCTCGACCTCCCCGCCCTCGTCGCCGACTCCCTCAAGAGCCAACAGAACATCGTCCGCACCATCCCCGCCGTCGAGGGGCAAGGCTTTCAGGCCCGCGTCATCCGCCTCACCGCCGCCGATACGCTCATCCTCCTCGAAGACCTCGCCGCCGCGCAACGCCAACAAGCCTTCTACCGCAACTTCATCCAGAACGTCTCGCACGAACTCAAGACCCCGCTCACCGTCATTCAAGGCCACGCCGCCAAAATGGGCGACGCCCCCGACGACCGTCTCGGCTGGCTCGCCTCGCGCCGCATTATCGCCGACGAAGCCAAGCGCCTCACGCAACTCGTGGACAATCTCCTCACCCTCTCGCGCCTCGAATCCCCCTCGTTCACCCTCGACCGCGCGCCCCTCAACTTTGCCGCCCTCCTCGAAGACGCCATCCTCCAAATCTCCGACCTCGCCGAAGAGCGCCGCCTCGCCGTCAGCCTCAATCTCGCCCCCGGCCTCCCGCGCCTCGACGGTGACCGCGCTCGTCTCAAACAAGTCATCCTCAACTTGCTGGACAACGCCATGAAGTACACGCCCCCCGGCGGCAGTATCACCGTAGACGCGCGCCTCGACTCCAACCGGCTCCTTTGCTCCGTCACCGACACCGGCGAAGGCATCCCACCCGACGACCTCCCTTACATCTTCGACAAACTCTACCGCGCCCGCCGCGTCCATCGCCGCCCGGTGGAAGGCTCCGGCCTCGGCCTCACCCTCGCCCAACAAATCCTCCGCGCCCACGGTGGCGACCTCACCGTCCAATCGGAACTCAACAAAGGCTCGACCTTCACCCTCACCTTACCTACCTGACTTCTGCCTACCGCCTTCTGCTTTCTGCTTTCTGCCTTCCGCCTACCGCCTACTCTACTGTCCACCTCTCAATAGTCACAATATCGTTCGTGGTTTAGTGCTCACAACATCGTTCGCACTCTAATGATTACTCCTACTGCAACCACCACATTGGCAGATGGCGGCAACAATCTCTACTTGCCGCTCATCCAAAGATGACGGCAATTTCCTTTGTGAATCACTGGACAATTCCTTTTGATTAAAGTATATTTCTCGTAAGCATTTCCAAGCGCATTTGCCCCACGCGCCACCCTCGCTTATACTCCTAACTTATCCGACTTGGTCATGCCAAGCCGGAGTCTTGATTATAACTTTCTTCCCGGAGGCCTGATGTCTGACTTCGTCAAAGACCTTACCCTTTCGCTCCAAAAACAGATTGAAGCCTACGCGCCGACAGTGGAGGCGCAAGATGTCGGCTTTGTGCTGGAGGCCGGCGATGGCATTGCGCGCGCCTCGGGTTTGAGCGCGGTCAAAGCCCAAGAACTCGTCCGCTTCGAGAACGGCGTGATGGGCATCGCCTTCAACCTTGAGCGCGACTCAGTCGGCGTCATCATCATGGGCGATTACAGCGGGATTGAGGAAGGGATGATGGTGCGCGGCACCGGCCTCATCGCCTCCGTCCCGGTGGGGGACGCGCTCATCGGGCGCGTGGTCAACTCCCTCGGGCAACCCATTGACGGCAAAGGCCCCATCGCCACGACCACAACCCGGCCCATCGAGCGCATTGCCCCCGGCGTCATCGAGCGCAAAGACGTGAGGCGCCCCGTCCAGACGGGCATCAAGCCCATTGACTCAATGATCCCCGTCGGGCGCGGCCAGCGCGAACTCATCATCGGCGACCGGCAGACGGGCAAGACCGCCATCGGCATTGACACCATCATCAATCAAAAAGGCCAGAACCTCATCTGTATCTACGTCGCCATCGGGCAGAAGAAAGCGCAGATTGCCCGCGTGCTGGGCACCCTTGAAAAAGCCGGAGCGATGGAATACACCATCATCGTTTGCGCTTCGGCGGACGACCCGGCGGCCATGCAATACATCGCGCCCTATGCGGGGTGCGCGATGGGCGAGGAATTTCTGGAGACCGGGCGCGATGCGCTCATCATCTACGACGACCTCTCCAAGCACGCGTGGGCGTACCGGCAGGTGTCCCTGCTCCTCCGCCGCCCGCCGGGCCGCGAGGCTTACCCCGGCGACGTGTTCTATCTCCACTCGCGCTTGCTCGAACGCGCCGCGCAACTCTCGGACGAGCGTGGCGGCGGCTCACTCACCGCTCTTCCGATCATCGAAACGCTCCTCGGCGACGTGTCCGCCTACATCCCCACCAACGTCATCTCCATCACCGACGGCCAGATTTATCTCGAAAGCGATTTGTTCTACTCCGGCATCCGCCCGGCAGTGAACGTGGGTATCTCGGTCTCGCGCGTGGGCGGCGACGCGCAGACGAAAGCGATGAAGCAAGTAGCCGGTCAACTCAAGGGCGACATGGCCGCCTTCCGCGAACTCGCGGCCTTTGCCACCTTCGGCTCGGACTTGGATAAAGCCACTCAGCGCCAACTCGACCGGGGCTACCGCCTGACCGAAATTCTCAAGCAAGCGCAGTACGAACCGCAATCACTGGAGAATCAAGTCATGGTCATGTACGCCGGGACGCGCGGCTATTGCGACACCGTGCCGATCGAGAAGATGAAGGCGTGGGAAGTCGCGTTCATCCGCTTTATGGAGACCTCGTACCCCGACATCGGCAAGGATGTCAACGACAAAAAACTGATCGCGCCAGAGACGGAAGAAAAGTTGAAGGCCGCGATCAAGGCGTTCAGCGCGGGCTGGCAAGGATAAAAGGATAAAGGATAAAGGATGAAGATAATTTCATCCTTCGTCTTTCCGCCTTCAGCCCTCCATACCTATGCCATCATTACGCAATATGCGGCTCCGGATGCGGAGCATCAAAAATATCTCGCAAGTCACAAAGGCGCTGGAGGCCGTGAGCGCCTCGAAGGTGCGCAAAGCCCAGCAGGCCGTGATGAACACACGCGCTTACGCGCGCAAAGCATATCAGGTCTTGCAACACCTCGGTATGCAACCCGGCACGGCGGCCAGCCTGCATCCGCTCCTCGCCAAACACGAGTCGGTCAAGAATATCACCGTCGTCCTCATCACCAGCGACCGGGGCCTGTGCGGCGCGTACAACACCAACATGGTGCGCGCGGCCATGGCGTTTGTGCGCGAGCACAAAGACGTGCCGGTGAAGTTCATTGCCGTCGGCAAGAAGGGGCGCGACCTGCTCCTCCGCCGCAAGCAGACCATCATCGGCGAATTCGTGAACCTGCCGGGCAATCCATCCTTTGCGAACATCTCCCCGATTGGGCGGATGGCGGTGGAAGAATTTCTCTCCGCCCGCGCGGACGAGGTGTACCTCGGCTACACCGACTACGTGAACACTCTGCGGCAGGAGCCGCGCTTCAAATTACTTCTGCCCCTCAAACCCGAGGGCCAAGAAGCACAAGAAGCTACGGGCCACAGGACAGCGCAACTCGCCGCTAGCGCGAAAGGCCCGGCGGCGGCGTACATTTACGAGCCGTCGCAAGAAGGCTTGTTGGATGTCATCGTCCCGCGCTTCACCGAACTGCAAGTCTATCAATCCATTCTCGAAGCGCAGGCCAGCGAACATTCGGCGCGCATGGTCGCTATGCGTAACGCGACCGACTCGGCCAAAGACCTGCTCGGCTCTCTGCAAATCCAGTACAACAAAGCGCGCCAACTGTCCATCACCAGCGACCTGCTCGATATTGTGGGCGGGGTGGAAGCGTTGGCGAAGGCGAAAGGCTAATTCTCCAATTCTCTACTCTTCCTGAGTGCGAATAGAGAATTGGAGAATTAGAGAATTGGCATCGAGGAGTTACCCCATGGCAAAATCAACCGGCAAAGTAGTGCAAGTTCTCGGCGGCGTGGTGGACTGCGAGTTCCCAGAAGACAGCCTGCCCCGCCTGTACGACGCGATTGAAATCCAGCGCCCCGGCGGGCACTCTCTAATTCTCGAAGTGCAGAAGCACCTGGGCAACAACTGGGTGCGGTGCGTGGGCATGGATACGACCGACGGCCTCGAGCGCGGCGCGGAAGCCGTCGGCACTGGCGCGGCCATTCGGGTCCCCGTCGGCCCGGCCACCCTCGGGCGCATCTTCAACGTGCTCGGTCGCCCGGTGGATCAGGGGGGGCCGGTCGCGGCCACGCAGTTCTCTCCCATCCATCGCCTCGCGCCCAAATTCGAGGAGCAGGCCACCAGCGTCCAAGTCTTCGAGACCGGCATCAAAGTCATTGACCTCATCGCCCCGTTCACCAAAGGCGGCAAGACCGGCATCTTCGGCGGCGCGGGCACGGGCAAGACCGTCATCATCACCGAACTCATCTCCTCGGTGGCGCGCGTCCACAAAGGCAACTCGGTGTTCGTCGGCATCGGCGAACGCACCCGCGAAGGCACGGCCCTCCGCCGCGAGATGACCGAGTCCGGCGTGATGAAAGACACCGTGATGATCTTCGGCCAGATGAACGAACCGGCGGGCGTGCGCTTGCGCGTGGGCCTCACCGGCCTGACGATGGCGGAATACTTCCGCGATCAGGGCCGCGACGTTCTGCTTTTCATTGACAACATCTTCCGCTTCGTGATGAGCGGCTCGGAAGTGTCGGCGCTCCTCGGACGGATGCCTTCGGCGGTGGGCTATCAACCGACGCTCGCCACCGAGATGGGCGAACTGCAAGAGCGCATCACCTCGACGAAGACCGGCTCGATCACCTCGATGCAAGCCGTGTACGTGCCCGCCGACGACTATTCCGACCCGGCCCCGGTGGCGACGTTCACCCACCTCGACGCGACTCTCGCGCTCGAGCGTGGCATCGCCGAGAAAGGCATTTACCCGGCCATTGATCCGCTCGCTTCGACCAGCCGCATCCTCGACCCGAACATCGTGGGCGCGGAGCATTACAACACCGCGCGCGAAGTCCAGCGCGTCCTGCAACGCTATAAAAACCTGCAAGACATCATCGCCATCCTCGGCGTGGACGAATTGAGCGAAGACGATAAACTGCTCGTCTCCCGCGCGCGCAAGATCGAGAAATTCTTCAGCCAGCCGTTTGTGACCGCCGAACAGTTCACCGGCACCAAGGGTGTGTACGTGCCGATGAAAGACACAGTGCGCTCGTTCCGCGAAATCCTCGACGGCAAACACGACGATCTGCCCGAAGACGCCTTCCGCTACGTCGGCAACATTGACGAGGCCGTGGAAAAGGCGAAGAAGATGGCGGCTTAATCGAAAGGATGAAGGATGAAGGCGAAAGGATGAAGGGTTTGCTTTCAGCCTTCATCCCTTAGCCTTCATCCTTTTCACAACTATGTCAATCCGCTGTGAAATTGTCAGTCAGGACCGCACCGTGTTCGAGGGCGACGTGGACATCGTCGTGGCCCCCGGTGAGGATGGCGAGATGGGCATTTTGCCCCATCACTCGCCTTTGCTCACCACGCTTAAAGCCGGGGTGATGAAAATCCGGCGCGGAACGAGTGAAGAAGTCTTCGCCATCTCCGGTGGGTTTATGGAAGTGCGCCCGGATATCGTGACCATCCTCGCCGACGCCGCCGAGAATGCTACCGAGATTGACGTGGCGCGCGCCGAAGAAGCCCGCCAACGCGCGGAAGCCACCATGCGCGCCGGTCCACCGCCCGGTTCCGAGGCCTTCCTCGCCGCTGAGATGGCTTTGCGCCGCTCAAACTTGCGGCTCCAGGTGGCGCGGCGCCGACGTATACCGGGTGTGGAAACGCCGGGCAGTTCCAACTAAAAAGGCAATTCGCTCCCGCCGGATGATAAATCCGGCGGTGAGCGCTTTGAGACACGATGGGCTTATTTTCCAAAGAAATCGGGATTGACCTCGGCACGGTGAACGTGCTCGTTTGTGAGGGGAACGAAATCGTCCTCCACGAGCCGAGTGTGGTTGCCATCTCCGTGGCCGAGCAAAAAATTGTAGCCGTCGGGCAAGAGGCCAAAGATATGTATGGCCGCACCCCCGATAGCATCGAGGTCATGCGCCCCCTGCGCGATGGCGTCATCGCCGATTACGAAGTCACCGAGCGTCTTCTGCACTACGTCATCACCAAAGTCTGCGGCCCCTTTCGGCTCTTCCGTCCACAAGTCGTCATCACCGTGCCTTACGGCGTCACGAGCGTCGAGAGCCGCGCGGTCCATGAAGCGACCCTGCAAGCCGGGGCGGGTGAGGCTTTCCTGCTTCCAGAACCGTTGGCGGCGGCCTTTGGCGCAGACCTGCCCGTCGCTACGCCCACCGGCAACTTCATCGTTGATCTGGGCGGCGGCGCGACCCAGGCTGCGGTCGTTTCGATGAGCGGCATTGTCTCCGCGCACACCTCCCGCAACGGCGGCATGAAACTCGACGAAGCCATCATCGCCTACGTCCGCAAAAAATACGGCCTCGTCATCGGCGACCCGACCGCCGAGGAGGTGAAAATCCGTATCGGCGCGGCGATGCCCATGGACGAAGAGATGACGATGGAAGTGCAGGGTCGTGACCAAGTCAACGGTCTGCCCCGCACCGTCACGCTCAGCACCGGCGAGGTGGTCGAGGCTTTGCAAGAACCCCTCAGCCTCATCACCGGCGTGGTCAAAACCGTATTAGAAAAGACACCGCCCGAACTCTCTTCCGATATTATTGACCGGGGCATGGTGCTCTGCGGCGGCGTGAGCCTCCTGCGCGGCATTGACAAGTTGATGACTAAAGAGACCGGCGTGCCCGCCTTTCTGGCCGAAAAGCCGCTGGCGTGCGTGGCTCTCGGCACCGGCAAGGCCTTCAAGCATTTGGAGACATTGAAGCGGGTGTTGCCCAGAGCGTAGACTCCCAAACGCAAACTGCAAAACAAAAGCGCCGGAGAACTTCCGGCGCTTTCTGTTTCCCTTGGAGTCGGCCGTTCGTGCTTTACTCGGCTTCCGGTTTCGGTTGACGGTTCAAGCGCGCTTTGAGCCACGTGAAAATCTCGCGCCGGTTTTCCTGCCAGAGGTGAATCGCCGTCGGCAGGACGGAAAGAAAAACGACGAGGATGACGATGACGAGGAAATACTTGTCGAGGACTTCGGGCGGAAAGAGACTGCCGAGCAGGTAACCCGCGAAGGTGACGCCCACGGCCCAGATCAGCCCACCGATCAAGTTGAACATCCAGAACTTGCGGTACTCCATCTCCACCGCGCCGGCTACGATGGGCGCAAAAGTGCGGATGAAGGGCATGAAGCGGGCGAGAATGATCGTCTTGCCACCGTGCTTATCGTAGAAGGCTTTGGCCGCGAGCAGGTTTTTGCGCTTGAAGAGCAACGACTCTTCACGGTTAAAGAGGGGCGGCCCGGTCTGGCGGCCGAACCAATAGCCCACATTATCGCCGAGGACCGCGGCGACAAACAATAAGGGGATTAGGACCCAGAGATTCAATTCTTCCCTGAAAGCAAACAGGCCGGCCGTGAGCAGGAGACTATCGCCCGGCAGGAAAAAACCGAAGAATAGGCCCGATTCGGCAAAAATGATCACGAACAACCCGGCGTAGCCAAAGGTCTCAATGAGGGTGCGGGGATCGAGAAAATGCATCTGACATTCCTTCTGGCAACATCGGCCACCGGTTTCCAGCGAGTTGCCTTACGCGCTGATTTGGAGTAAAACTATGGGGAGTTTGCGGCTTTCGGCGCGCTCTCCGAGGCGCATTATACCAGTCTCACAGTGGAGGTGAGGCCAAAACTATCAACACACACGCAACCTAACTTGACAGCCCATTATGGCTATGCTAAATTACGACGCGTTCCACTTCTAAAGCAACTCATTCTTCCTCCTCACTAAGGAGATGCCGCCTTGACTAAGTCTAGAACTGAACTCATGGTTGACCGCTTGCGCGATATGCAAGTGAGCAGTCCGGACATTGAAGCCTCCGCCGTCGTGAGCGTAGATGGCCTTCCGATTGCAACGTCCTTGCCCCGCGAGGTCGAGGAAGACCGCGTCTCCGCCATGTCGGCGGCGATGCTTTCCCTCGGTGAGCGCATCGCCAGCGAACTGGGCCGGGGCGACTTGAGCGAAGTCCAGATTAAAGGAGAAAAAGGGTACGTCATTCTCCAATCCCTGGGCACCGAGGCTGTCCTCACCGTGCTGGCCCGCGAAGGCGCTAAACTCGGCTTGATCTTGCTCGATATGCGCCGAGCGGCAGAAGATCTGTCCAAGCTCGTCTAATTTTTTCGGCACCCTCTCACCGGGAGATACAACGTGGTCCCCATTCCTAAGAGCGGTCTCTATTACCCCAACAGGGTCGCCCGCATTTACCTGCAAGCCATGGAAGACGTGATGGGCAAGAACGGCTTGAACGCCATCCTGAACATGGCCAGTCTGCAGAACCTGATTGACAACTACCCGCCCGAGAACCTCAACAAAGAATTTGACTTCGCGGATTACTCCGCGCTCAACGGGGCGCTCGAGGAGATGTACGGGCCGCGGGGCGGACGCGGGTTGGCCCTGCGGGCCGGGCGGGCGTCGTTCTCTCAGGGATTGAAGAACTTCGGCGCCCTGGCCGGGGTGGGTGACCTCGCCTTTAAAGTCCTCCCGCTGCCCGCCAAATTGAAGTTGGGCGTCCCCTCGATGGCTAAAATCTTCTCGCAAGTGAGCGACCAGAAGAGCACGGTCAGCGAAACCGACACCGAAATCCTTTACACGATGAAGCCCTGCCCGGTGTGCTACGGGCGGACGAGTGACAAACCGATGTGCCACGCGGGCGCGGGCCTCCTGCAAGAGGGCCTCAAATGGGTGTCGGGCGGGCATGAGTTCAAAGTCTACGAAAAAGATTGCATCGGTTGTGGCAATGACGCCTGCGTGCTCGTCGTGGAAAAAGAGCCGATCGGCTAAGGAGCGGGTGTGGCCGACAAGCAGACTATTCTGATTGTCGATGACGACCCGAACCTCGCCGGAATGCTGGACGAATATTTCCACGCGCAGGGCTATCAAGTCTTGAAAGCCGACTGGGGGGCCAAAGCGGTCGAGGCCTGCCAACAGACTATTCCCGATATCGCCTTGCTCGATATCCGCCTGCCGGATATTGACGGCTACGAAGTCGCTCGCCGCCTGCACGCGCAACGCCGCACCCAAAACGTCCCCTTCATTTTTCTCACTCAGCGCAAAGACCGCCGGGACCGCCTGCAAGGTCTCGAAATGGGCGCGGTGGATTACATCACCAAACCCTTCGATTTAGAAGAACTGCGTATTCGCGTCCGCAACGCCATCTCCCGCGCCAAACTGAACAGTCTCGTCAATCCAGTGACCGGCCTGCCCGAAGGCTCGGTGGTGGACGAGCGTCTGCGGATCCTCCTTAAATCGCCTACCTGGGCCGTGTTGTCCATCAGCGTGCGCGGCCTCGAAGAATTCCGCGAAAGCTACGGCTTCCTCGCCGCCGACGACGTTCTGCGCGTGACTGGATTGGTGCTCAACGAAACCCTGCGCCAGGTCGGCTCCCATAGCGATATGGTCGGCCACTTGACCACTGAAAGTTTTGTCGTCGTCACCATCCCTCAACGTCTGCACGTCTTACGCGAGCGGCTCAAGACCCGTCTAGGTCATTCGCTCGATTTCTTCTACCCGCTCAAGGCCCGCCTCGAATCCGATTTGCCCCACGATCACTTGTTACACCGCATTAGCGAAATCACCGCGCCGGGGAAAAGTTTCGACGACCTGGACGAATTCAAGACGGCCATCCTGCGCTCATACGTCAAATAGCCTTGCTCCGCCTTCACCTCCACCGGGGCGCGCCGGGACTTTCCTCCGAGCGCCCCGCTTTTTTTGCCTGATGAAAGTGACCGCCGTCATCCCCACCTATAACGAAGCGGCCAACCTCGGCGGGCTGGCCGAAGCCCTGTGGGCTTTGCCCCTCCCCGGCCTTTCGCTCCTCGTGGTGGACGACGCCTCACCCGACGGCACCGGCCAAATTGCGGAGACCCTCGCCGCCGCGCATCCCGGATGGTTGAGCGTGCTTCACCGCTCCGACAAGCTGGGTCTCGGCACAGCCTACCTGCAAGGCTTCACGCAAGCGTTGGCCTCCGGCGCCGAAGTCATCGTCCAAATGGATGCCGACTTTTCCCACTCGCCCAATTACCTGCCCGACTTCGTCGCCCAACTAAATGAGCACGATGTCGTCATTGGCTCGCGCTACGTGCCGCAGGGCCAATTGGATGAACATTGGGAAAAAGGCCGCGTCCTGCTTTCGGCCTGGGCCAATCTCTACGCCCGCGCCATCCTCGGCATTAAAGTCCACGACGCCACTGCCGGATTCAAAGTCTGGCGGGCCAGTACCTTGCGCGGCATTGGCCTCGACCGGGTGCGCTCCAACGGTTACGTCTTTCAAGTAGAAATGGCTTATCTCACTGAGCGCCTCGGCTATCACACCCTCGAACGGCCCATTTATTTTGAAGACCGCCGCATTGGGCACTCCAAGATGACTATCCCGGTGAAGCTTGAAGCGGCCTGGCGCGTATGGGAGGTGGGGCTGAGACATCGGCGGCTGACACCCAAAGATAGGCGAGCGTAATCCGTTACCAGACCCATGCGTACTCATTTCAACCGCTTCAAAGCCGATCTCCCCAACCTTGCGATCCTGCTGGCGCTTCCGCTCATCCTCTTCGCCTCGGTCGTCTTCGGCAACCGCACGCTCCTCCCCGCCGACAACCTGACCGCCGTCGAACCCTACCGGAGTATTGCCGCGCAATATGGCGTTGACATTCCGCACAATCAATTGCTCTCCGACCTTGTGCTGGAGAATTACCCGTGGAAGAAATTCATCCTTGAGTCGCTCAAAGCGGGTGAACTCCCGCTCTGGAACCCTTACCAGTTCGCGGGCCTCCCGTTCCTCGCGGCGGGGCAACACTCCGCGTTCTATCCGTTCTCCATCATCTTTTACCTCTTCCCTCTTGCCCGCGCTTACGGCCTCTTCACCGTCTCCCAGTTCTTCCTCGCCGGTCTATTCACTTATATTTTCCTGCGCGTCCTCGGCCTCCGGCGTTTAAGCGCTCTCTGCGGCGCAATGGTTTATGAGCTGGGTTTGTTCATGGTAGTGAGTGTCGTCTTCACCATGATCATCGCGGGCGTCGTTTGGCTACCGCTCATCCTCACCAGCCTCGAACTCATTCTTCGCCAACACCCCGCGCTGGGTGGTCGCCCCGCGACTATCCCGTGGCTCGTCCTGGGCGCGTTTGCGCTCGGCGCGCAAGTCCTGGCCGGGCATATCGAGATCACTTATTACACCCTATTGGTGTCGGGCGCATATTCGCTGTGGCGACTAAGCACGATATATTTCATCAAAAACCCTGCCGCCGAATATGGAATGCATAAGGCCCAATACACTCTCCAGCGCGCCTTGACCCTTCTCAGTCTCGCCCTCCTCGGCCTCGCCCTCGGCGCTATTCAATTCATCCCCCTCTTCGACGTTGTCCGCTACAACTTCCGTAGCGGCTCGGCCACCTACGCGCAAATCACCGGCTGGGCTTACCCTTGGCGACACCTCATCGCCTTCTTTATCCCCAACTTCTACGGCAACCCCGGCCACCATGATTACTTTGATCTTTTTACCTGGCAACGCACCCTCGCCTCGCTGAATAACAACACCATTGACTGGGGCATCAAAAATTACGTCGAGGGCGGCGCATACGTTGGCCTTTTGCCGCTCTTCCTGTCCGCCCTCGTTTTTATACTCTGGGTCCGCGTCACTTTCCGACCCAAAACAGAATACACGCTTCGCCAACTTCTTCCTTCTTCCTTCTTCCTCCACGCTCCTTTCTTTTTCTTGCTCGCTTTCTTTTCCTTGTCTTTTGCCTTCGGCACGCCGCTCTACCACCTCATCTTCTGGCTTCCGGGCATCAACCAACTGCACTCACCCTTCCGCTGGGTGTGGCCATTCGCGCTCAGCGTCGCCGTCCTCAGCGCCTATGGCGTCGAATATCTTTGGCGGAGTCATCCGGCGCAATTGGCGTTGGGGTTCTACGGAATGCTTCGCCGCAAAACGCCCGCCCGCTCACATCTCACTTCTCTCTTCTCTCTTTTTTTTCTCTGGTCGTCTCCCTCCCTCATTACCTTCTTCGCCGGTCTCGCCTTCTGGGGCGGCACGCTTACCCTCTGCGCCGTTATTGCCGCGCGCCTCTTTTACTCGCGCCTTGACGGCTTGATGAATCGCCTCGTCGCCGACCTCGCCCTCGCCAATCGCGCCTTCACCGATGGGCGGATGTTCTTCTCCTACGAAGCGCGCTGGGTCTTCATCTTCGCGCTCATGCTCATCGCCAGCGGCATTGTCCTGCGCGTGAGCCGGTGCCAAATCTATTGGCGCGGGCGCACCATCTGGGAGCCGTTGGCCCTCGCCGTCCTCGTGCTCGATCTCCTCGTCGCGGGTTACGGCTTCAACCCGTCAGTCAAGGCCGACCTGCTCACCTACACGCCGCCCTCGGTTGAATTCCTCCGCCAGGATACTGACCTCTGGCGCTTCACGACTTACGACACCGGCGAATGCCGCGTGGTAGATAACCGCCCCGAGCCGTGCAAGCCGTTCAACGCCAACATCGGCTGGTACTTCGACCTCTACGACATTCGCGGCTACGACTCCATCTTCTCCAAACAGTATCGCGCCTACATGGAACTCATCGAGTCGCCGCAGTACGAACTGGATTACAACCGCATTGCTCCCCTCTCTCATCTCTCATCGCTCGACTCGCCTCTGCTTGACCTCCTCAACGTCAAATACCTCATCACGCAAATTCCCATCATCAATTCCAAGTACACCCTCGTCTACAGCGCCGAAGTTCAGATTTATCAAAACACCACCGCCCTGCCCCGCGCGTTCACCCTGCCCGCCTCGGCCACCCTCGTTACGGATGATTTCGGCAAAGCCGTCCAGACATTTGACCCGCGCCAATACGTTATTGTGGACCCGACCGTGATGCCACCCGCCGAGGCTAGCGCGATTCCGGCCCAGTGGTCACCCGTTTCCCAAACGGACTACGCCTCCAACGAGGTCTCCATCACCACTGCCGTTTCCGAACCGGCGTGGCTCATCCTCGCGGACTCTTACGCCCCCGGCTGGAAGGCGTATTACCGCCCCCTCGGCGCGGATGAGAACGCCGAACAAGCCATCCCAATCCACCTCGTCAACGGCAACTTCCGGGGCGTGCAACTCCCGCCGGGCGAGTGGGTGGTCCGCTTCAAATACTCCCCCGACTCATTTAAACTCGGCGGTCTCGTCTCGTTCCTCGCAGGCGTCACGCTTCTCTTTGCCCTCGGCGTGTGGGTCTGGCGCTACTTCTATCAAGAGAGCGCGGTTGATTCCACTGCGCGGCGCGTCGCCAAAAATTCCGTCGCGCCGATGGCGTTGAACTTGTTGAACCGCGGCATTGACCTCATGTTCGCGGCGTTCTACTTGCGCGTGCTGGGGCCGGAAGCCAACGGCAAATACGCCTTTGCCATCGTCATCTTCGGTTGGTTCGACATCATCACCAACTACGGCCTCAACACGCTCCTCACCCGCGACGTCTCGCGCGATAAACAGCACGCCAATCGTTATCTCGTCAATACGACGGTGCTCCGCCTGCTCATCGGGCTGGTAGCTGTTCCGGGTTTGGCAATCCTCTTGGGCGCGCGGCAACTCCTCCCCCACCCCTTAACCGGCGACACGCTCCTCGCCATCACCCTGCTCGTGATCGCGCAAGTTCCCGCCACCGTTTCCACCGGCCTTAGTGCGCTCTTCTACGTCTACGAAAAAGCGGAATACCCGGCGGCTGTGGCGACGGTCTCGACGCTCATCAAAGTGGCGTTGGGGACGGTGGTGCTGGTCTTCGGTTGGGGCTTTGTCGGGTTGGCGGGAGTGAGCATCGTCGTCAATCTCGTCACACTCGGCGTGCTCGCGGCGCTGGTTCTGCGGCTGTTCTTCCGCCCGCAGTGGGAACCCGATTGGGGTTTGCAGAGGGCTGCCCTGCGCGAGAGTTTCCCGCTCATGCTCAATCACTTGCTGGCGACGCTGTTCTTCAAAGTGGACGTGCCATTGCTGGAGACGATTCGCAACCAGCAAAGCGCCGGGGGCGGTGACCGCGAAGTGGGCTGGTATAACACAGCATATAAATTCGTGGACGCTTACAACGTCATCCCCGCGTTCTTCACCTTTGCGCTGTTTCCGGTGATGAGCCGTCAGGCCGCCGACCCCGCGACCCACGGCGACCTCAAGCGCAGTTATACGCTGGCGGTTAAATTGCTCGTGGCGGTGGCCCTGCCCCTCGCCGTGTTCTCGACCTTTTTTGCGACGACGCTGATCGGCATCCTCGGCGGGCGGGCGTTCCTGCCCAACGGCGCGATTGCGCTGGCCCTCATGGTCTGGTCAATTCCCTTTGGCTGGATCAACAGCGTGACCAATTACCTGCTCATTGCGCTCAACCAACAGCGCGACCTCACCAAAGCGTTTGCCGTCTCGCTCGTCTTCAACATCGTCGCCAATCTCATTTTCATCCCGCTGTATGGCTATCCGGCGGCGGCGGTCATCACGATCCTCTCCGAAATTTTCGAGGGCAGTCTGTTCTATCTGTATCTCCGTCGGAACGTGCCGATGCCGTGGCTCGCTATTTTGTGGCGGCTCTGGCTCAGCGCCGGAGCGATGACCGCGCTCACTTTTGCGTTGTGGAAGGTTCAACCATTGCTGGCGTTTGCTGTCGGCCTGGCGGCTTATTTTGGCGGGCTGGTGGTGTTGCGGGCATTTAATGAAGAGGAGCGGAAGATATTGATAGGAGTGTTGCCGGAAGGTTTGCGCATCCGTCTTGCTTGACAATGAATTAAACAATCCCTAATGTTCGGCGAGCAGAGCTTTGTCCAGAAAACCGAGAAAGTGCTCGGTGTATTGTTGCAGGTAGTCTGCGCTGACATCCCCCGCCGGCAAGCAACAATAATGGTTCAGGTTGGGGATGATGAACAATTCTTTAGGGCCGGGCGCGGCGGCATATAGACGATAAGCGTGAGAGACCGGCACGACATCGTCCAGGGCGCCGTGCGCGATTAACACCGGACGCGAGCCGAGGGCGGCGATGGCGTCAATGGGCCGGGCTTGGCTGAGGTTCACTCCCGCTTCAAACTGGCCGAAAAGCATGACCAGCGGCGCAAACGGGAACGCCGGGAGAGCCGTCATTTTTTCGACCCCCCCGGCAATGTTCTCGTCGAGACTGCTGAAAGTGCTTTCCGCCACCACAGCCCGGATCTCCGGAAGACGGGCGGCGGCCATCAGCGCCGTCGCGCCACCCAGCGAGTGGCCAAACAGCCCGATGCGGGCCGCGGCCACCCCCGGCTGAGATTTCACAAAATCCACCGCGCCAATGACGTCGTTCACTTCCTGCACGCCGAAGGTGGTCGTGTCGCCGTCACTCTCGCCCGCGTTGCGTGCGTCGTAGAGCAACACGCCGTACCCGTGAGCGCTCAACAGCGCCGCCTCGGCCAGCATCCGGCACCGGTTGCGGTTCAAACCGTGCATCAAGATGACGACCGCGCTATGCTGGGTGGGGATGTACCAACCGCGCAATGTCAGCCCGTCGGCGGCATGGAAGACAGCGGCTTCGTAATTGACCAGGCCGCGCGCTTCGGGCGAACACTCAACCCTCGCGCGCGCCGGATGCACGAGACCATGGGCGGCGGCATAAGACACTCCCAGACTGCCAGACGCGGCAATCGTCGCGGCGAGAGCCAAAACAAACCCGGCTAGATTTTTCCAACTGAAGGCGCGGCGTGGCGGCGCTTTGATTTGGCGGGCCTGTCGCGCGCGCCCAAATGTGAAGAGCGCCGCCAACGCGCATAGGACCGCCAGCCAATTCCCAAAGCCCAGAACGCTGGACCAATTTAGCCAGAGCGCAAATAGCGCCAGACTGGCAAAAGCCAAGGGCAAGCCAAAACGCTGGTATTTAGATTGAGCAAAGCGAACGACAAAGGCATTAAGTGTGAACATGGTAGGCTCCTCACAGCGTTTCTCCACTGAAGATTGCCCAATAATGTAAGCGATAAAGAGTGCGCTGACAGCCCCAAAAGTGGAGACGGGCGTGCGCCCTTTCGTGCGCCCGAATGGGGGAGGACTAAAGAGTCAGTCCCATCCCCGCCACCCGGCCCGTGTGCACAGATCTTTGTGTACTAAACCTCACAGGTCTGCGCGAAGCCGACCCGTGAGGTTTGTGACCAGGCTGGTGACTGACTTGCTCTGCCTCCTGCCCGCCGTTATACTGTCCATACTCAGATGTAGCCAATTTGCTCCACCACACTTCGTAAATAGTTGTTGCTGGCGTTGAGCCACCCAATAAGTAACTATCCGATGACCAACCTCGCTACTCATAAATGTGTGCCTTGTCGCGGCAGTGAGCCAACCCTGACCGACGCGGAGATTGGCGATTTAATGCCCCAAGTCAGCGGCTGGCAGGTCAAGGAAGTGGAGGGCGTCAAACGGCTGGAGCGCGTTTTCAAACTCAAAAACTTCGTTCAGGCGCTGGAGTTCACGAACAAAATCGGCGCAATCGCCGAGATGGAGGGCCACCATCCATTGATCGTGACAGAGTGGGGGCGGGTCACCGTTCAATGGTGGACCCACAAAATTCACGGTCTGCACAAGAACGATTTCATCATGGCCGCGAAGACGGATGAAGTGGCTGGGACAACCAGCATTCCCCCGGCCCCCAGCGATCCACCCTCTAACACGCGCCGACAACTGGCGGTTACAAAAACCAGTTTCGGCCAGCAGAAAAGCGATTTTGCCTATTGGCAAACTCAGCCGTATGCGGCGCGGTTGGCGGCCTTAGAAGAGATTCGGCAGGAGTATCATCGTTGGAGGTATCATGCTGAACCAGGATTTCAAAGAGTTTTTTCAATTCTTGAACGAAAGTAATGTGCGTTATCTGGTCGTGGGTGGATACGCGGTCGCTTTTCACGGACATCCGCGCTATACAAAAGACATAGATGTTTGGGTTGAGATAAGCCAAGAGAATGCCACGCGCATTGTTGAAGCCATTGCCTTATTCGGCCTACGCTCACCCGATTTACAGCCGCCAGATTTCCTCGCCCCTGATCGGATTATTCAATTAGGCTACGAGCCACGTCGGATTGACCTCATCACAACCATTCCGGGCGTGGATTTTGCCGAATGTTACCCGATGCGTATTTCCGCTGACATGGATGGGGTGAAAGTAGATTTTATTGATTTGGACAATCTTAAGAAGAATAAAAAAGCCTCTGGCCGACATCAAGATTTGGCGGATATAGAAAAACTCGAATAAACATCCAACATAAATCCTCGTCATTTGTGGTTTCTCCCAAAAACTCCGGCCTCCTCCTCATCGTCCTCGCCTCCATCCTGTGGGGCACGACCGGCCTTACTTCCAAAATTCTCAACCAACTCTCGGCGGTGGATGCGCTGAGCGTGGGCGCGTTGCGTTTGCTCACGGCTTCACCGGCGTTGTTGTTGCTGGCGCAGGCGCTCAATCCGGGCAGTCTCGCGCCTCTGTTCAAGCGTGAGTGGCGCGCGACTTTGCTCATGGGCTTGAGCATAGCCGCCTACAACGGCTGTTTCTTCGCCGCCCTGGCGCGGACTTCGGTGACGGCGGGGACGTTGCTGGCACTGTGCACCGCGCCGTTATTTGTGGCAGTGCTGGCCCGCGCGTTTCTCTCCGAGCCGCTTACCCGCCCCGTGCTGGGGGCGCTCGCGGCGGGGTTGACGGGGACGGCTCTGCTCGTGGGCGGACAAGGCGGAAAGGATTTGTTGCGGCTGGATTACGCGCTCGGCAATTTGCTCGCGCTCGGCGCAGGACTCGCGTATGCGGTTTACGCGCTGATGGGGCGAGCCAAGACGCACAACGCGCCACCCGCTTCACTTGCGGCCTTGTCTTTCACGGCGGCGGCGATGTTGCTCACGCCGTTTGCGCTGGCCAATGGCCTGCGCTGGCCGACAAATTGGCCCGCCTGGTTGGCAGTGCTGTATCTCGGCCTCGGGCCAACAGCGTTGGCGTATGCGCTGTATTTGCGCGGACTCAAAACGGTGCCAGCCACGGTCGCCAGCATTGGCACATTGGTAGAACCACTGACCGCATCCGTTCTCGCCGCGTTACTGCTCGGGGAACGACTTCAAGGCTGGGGCTTGGTCGGCGCGGGGTTATTGTTGAGCAGTTTGGGGATACTAATGTGGGGCAACAGACAGTAGGTCAACGGATTACACGGACGCTTCGCGGTCAGATGGTTTTCTTCCGTTCAATTCGTTCCATCTGTTGAAAAAAAGTTCGCGTTTACTTCCAGCCACTCCGCTGGAAACCGCACCGCGCCCCCGGCCTTTACCCGCTCCCACACTTCCGCCCGCGCCTCGGGCGATTGCCACCACGCCGCGCCACTTAGCGCGCGCAAGCGTTTGAGCCAATGCGCCACCCGCACCATTGCCAGCACGTAGCCCGCCGGGTAAATGCTCGTCGAGGCGATGAACGGTTCGAGCCGCGCCAATCCGCCGGGGATGGGGAGGCCGGTGAAAGCGAGAAAATGTTCGGCGTAGCGGGTCTCGATTTGGGGCCACGTCAGCCCTTCGAGCCATGCGTCAAGCGCGGTGAGGGCCGAGGCGTTGAGCCACGTGCCGGTGAGCAACAACTTGAAACGCCCGAACTCCACCAGCTGCTCGCTGGCCGTGTCGTCAAAGCCGAATTGTTCGCGGAGGAAAACAGGGTCGTGCAAGAGCGACTCGAAGAGCGTGGAGAAAGTTTCGTGAACGCCGGAGTGAATCCAGTAGCGGTCTATGAACGGCAAATCGGCGCGGATGCCGGAGAAATGCACGGCGTGGCCGAATTCGTGGTAGAGCATATCCACGAGGTGAGGCGGGGAGGCGAGGCGGACGGACACGCGTACATCGGCGGGAGTGGCGATGGGGAAGCAGAACGCGCCAGGGTATTTGCGCGGGCGGTTTTCGATATCCACCGGGATGTGCGTTAGGTCAAAGCCCAGGCGGTGAAAGGCGGATTGCGCGGCGCGCACGATGCGCCCGGCGGTTTGTGTTTCCGGTTGCGCGCCGAACACCGGGGCGTGCAGTTCGTACATCCGGTTGAGGTAGAGGGCATGGAGTTCGGCGGGACCGGCGGGGCGACGAAAGACGCTGTGGCTAAGTTGATTCACTGCGTGTTGAAACGGCGCGCGGCACGCCTGGCCGAGGCTCAGTAAAAACGGGCGCAGGGACTCAAGCGGGATGTTTTCGCGGAAGGCAAACGTGTGGGCCGGGGTCAAGGCTCGGGTCGCAAAGTCCGCACGGACGGAGTCCAATCTTTGTGCGAGGGAGGGCGCCAACGCCTGGGAGCGGTTTAAAAGTTCGTCGAAGGCGACTGCGAGCGGGGCCGCGTCGTCATTCTCCCGCTCAAAGACTTTCCAGTTGCGCCACGTCAGCGGGCCTTCGGAGCAAGTCAGGCCGGGTACGGTGAGATGCCGGTCGCGCAAATCGTTCAAGCGATAGTCGAGCAGGACACGGCGGGCTTCGCTCCAACTTTCGAGGGCGAAGTAGCGGAGGCCGAGGTCGGGCGAGTCGAGCAGTTGGCCGTAGAGATTCGCCAGCGTGTCGCTGTGCGCGGTGAGCGCGTGTTCGTCAACGGGCAGGCCGAGGCCTTCGGCATAGAGCCAATGATTGAGCGCGATGGTTTCAGTTTCGAGCGCGTGAGTCATGCCGGAGATTATAACCGCCGTATGTTACAATCCCGCCGCGATGCCGAAATCTGACCGCCGTGAGACGCTCGAATTTCATCTGGAGATGACCCTGACCCGCCGCTTCATTCACTGGCTGGGCGAGCCGCTGTTCAAGACGGTGTGGAACATCACCCTCACCGGGACGGAGCATCTGCCCGCGTCCGGGCCGGTGGTGGTCAGCTCGAATCATCTGACCAACTTCGACATTTTCCCGGTGCAAATTGCCGTTTTGCCGCGCCCGATTTTTTTCATGGCGAAGACGGAATTATTTTACAACCCGGCTTTGAGTTGGCTCATCCGGCAACTCGGCGCGTTCCCGATCCGGCGCGGTGTGATTGACACCTGGGCGCTGGAGTACGCGGCCAAAGTGCTGGCGGCGGGACAAGTGTTAGGGGTCTTCCCCGAAGGCACGCGGAGCAAAGGCGGCGGCCTGAAAGAAGGCAAGCCCGGCGCGGCGCAACTGGCGCTCAAAGCCAACGCGCCCATCGTGCCGCTGGCGCTCACCGGCACTGAGTGGCTCTTCCACCCGTGGTATCGGCGCAGTCCCGTGACTATCGCCCTCGGCCCGCCCATTTATCCCGCGCCTGCCGACACGCCCGCCACGCTCACCGAGCGCGCGATGCGCGCCATCGCGCAGATGTTGCCAGCCGCGTCTCGCGGCGTGTATGGTGATAAAATCAACGCATGACCGATTACATTTATTTGGATTACGCCGCGACCACGCCCGTTGACCCGCGCGTGTTGGACGCGATGTTGCCATACTTCAGCGAAGACTTCGGCAACCCGTCGTCGGTGCACCAATTGGGCCGCCGCGCCGAGAAGGCCATTGAGCAGGCCCGCCGCGACGTAGCCGAAGTGCTGAACTGCTCGCCGCGCGAAATCATTTTCACCAGTTGCGGCTCCGAGTCGGACAACCTCGCCCTGCGCGGCGCGGCCCTGGCGGAGCGGGAACGACGCGGCGCGCGGCATTTGATTGTCTCGCCGATTGAACATTCGGCGGTGACGGCGACCCTGCGGCAGTTGCGCAACCATTTCGGATTCGCATTGACCGAGGTGGACGTGGACGCCGCGGGACGCGTGACCCCCGACGGGATTGCCCGCTCATTGCGCCCCGATACCGCGCTCGTCTCGGTGATGTACGCGAACAACGAGATTGGCACGCTTGAACCGCTGGCGGAGATAGCCGCGCTTTGCCGTGAACGCGGCGTGCTGTTCCATACCGACGCCGTGCAAGCCGCCAGCCAACTCGAGATAGATGTGCAAAAACTCGGCGTGGATTATCTGGCCCTCGGCGCGCACAAATTTTACGGCCCCAAAGGCGTGGGCGCGCTCTACGCGCGGGCAGGCAGTCCGCTCCTCCCCACGCAAACCGGCGGGAGCCACGAACACGGCTTGCGCGCCGGGACGCAGAACACACCCTACATCATCGGCCTCGCCGAAGCGCTCAAGATCACGGTTAACGAGCGAGAGACGCACAACGCCAATTTTATCCATCACCGCGAGCGTCTCATCGAAGGCATCCTGCATTCAATTCCCGACAGCGCGCTCACGGGGCATCGCACGGAGCGTTTGCCCAACCACGCTTCATTTGTATTTCGCCACGTGAACGGCAACGATTTGCTGATGCACCTCGACCTCGCGGGGATTGCCGCGTCTTCCGGCTCCGCCTGCAAAACCGGCGACCCGAAACCCTCGGAAGTTCTGCTGGCCCTCGGCCTCACCGCCGATTGGGCGCTCGGTTCTTTGCGCCTCACCGTTGGACGGCAGACGACCGACGCGCACGTTGACCGCTTGCTGGAAGTTCTGCCGGGAACGGTGGAGAAGTTGAGAAAGTTTGACGAGTCTGAGGGCGAAACCATATGGACGACAGAGATGTATCGCGCGTCACTCAAAACACCGAGCCAGGCCGACCTGTGGAAACGAGTCGGCGAAACAAAACGCCAGGTGCGCGAGGCGATTGGCACGGCGCTCAGTTTAGAGTTCCGGTCTGAGCAAGCCTATCAAGCCTATACTGGCTTATGTGGTGAGGCTCAAATGGCGCGCGAAGATGAGGTACTTACCCAAGAACTGGTCGAGATGCTGAATGCTCAGGCCGATAAAGTCATCCAATTACGCCGCCAGAGCAAATAGCCGATTGCAGGGAAAGTCAGGGTGAAATCTATTCTCCAACGCCTCGTCGAGAAAAAAGCGCGACTCAACGCCCGCCGCCCGCTCTCGGCCTCCGCCGCCGCGCGGCTCAAAGATTACTTCGACGTGGAGTGGACGTATCACTCCAATGCGATTGAAGGCTCAACGCTGACTTTGCGGGAGACGGAAGTGGTACTGCACGACGGGCTAACCATCGGGGGCAAGACTCTGCGCGAGCATTTGGAAGCCACCAACCACAAGCAGGCGATTGACTTTGTAGAAGCCCTGGCGCGCGAGGCCGAGTCGCTCACCGAGCACAACCTGCGGCAGATTCACGCGCTGGTGTTGAAAGGCATAGACGACGAAGAAGCTGGGCGCTATCGGCGCGGGCAAGTCCGCATCAGCGGCTCGGAGTTCATCCCACCCGACCCCAGCGCCGTGCCGGGACTGATGCGCGACTTCATCGCGTGGCTCACCGACGAGGCCCAAAGCCGGTCACCCGTTGAGCGCGCGGCCCTCGCCCACTTCCGGCTGGTGGATATTCATCCTTTCACCGATGGCAATGGCCGCACGGCGCGGTTGCTGATGAATTTGATTCTCATCCGCGCGGGATACCCGCCCGCCGTTGTGCGGCAAGAAGAACGATTGCGCTATTATGAGGCGCTCGACCAGGCCCATGCTGGAAACACCGACCTGTTTGTGATGATGATGGCTGAGGCAGTGGAAAAGTCGTTGGATATTTTTCTGGCGGCATAATTTTTAGATTTGGAACTTGGGAGTTGGGATTTTGAAAACTCGGGTTGTCGTCGCCATGTCCGGCGGCGTGGATAGTTCGGTCGCGGCGGCCTTGCTGGTTCAGCAGGGCTATGAGGTTATCGGTCTGATGATGCGCCTGTGGGGTGAGCCGGAGGCCGAGGGCGGAATCTATAACCGTTGTTGCTCGCCCGACGCAATGGCGCAGGCCCGCCGCGTGGCGGAGATGTTCGACATCCCCTTCTACGCCATTGACGCGCAGACGACGTTCAAGGCGAAGGTGGTGGACTTCTTCACCGAAAGTTACGTCGCGGGCGTCACGCCCAACCCGTGCCTCGAATGCAACCGCCACATTCGCTGGGATTTTCTGCTCAAGCGCGCGTTGTCACTGGAAGCAGAGTATCTCGCCACCGGGCACTATGTCCGCGTGCGGCGCTCCCCTGCTCCCGAGCAAAGCGAGCCCCCCCGCGCCGATGCGCCATATCAATTGCTCAAAGGTTTAGATGAGAAGAAAGACCAATCCTATGTGTTAAGTGTGATGGGCCAGGCGCAACTCACGCACGCCATGTTCCCGGTAGGCGAATACACCAAGCCGCAAATCCGCGAGTTGGCGCGCGAGTTTAAGTTGCCCGTCGCCGAAAGGCCGGAGAGTCAGGACTTGTGCTTCCTCGCGGACAACGATTACCGGCGTTTTTTGCGCGACCATGCGGAGAGCGGGATTCGCCCCGGCCCCATCGTGCGGCGTGACGGGAGCGTCATCGGCGGGCACGGCGGGTTGCCGTTCTACACCATCGGCCAGCGGAAGGGCATCGGCATCGCGGCGGCAGAGGCGTTGTACGTCATCGGCACGCGGCCGGAGAGCAACGCGCTGGTGGTCGGCACCGCCGACGAGTTGGGCAGTGACCGCCTGACCGCCGCGCGCGTGAATTGGGTCAGCGGCTCGCCGCCCGGTGGCCTCATCCGCGCCGAGGTGAAGATTCGCTACAAGGCCGCGCCCGCGTGGGCCACGGTCACGCCCCTCGCGGGTTACCGCGCCGAGGTCATTTTCGAATCGCGTCTGCGGGACATCACACCCGGTCAAGGCGCGGTCTTCTACGCTGGCGACGTGTGCCTCGGCGGAGGCATCATCGAACGCGCGTAGGATACTGAGGCACAGTATGACTCTTCCCACTCTCCTCTTAGGCTTCACCCTCGCCACACTGTACGGCGCGGGTTTTCATATGTGGCAAGGCGGCGGCGCGCGACGGTTGGCGCTGTATTTGCTCGCCGGATGGCTGGGGTTCGCGCTGGGCCATTACGTCGGCGAGTTCCTTGCCATTCGGGTGCTCATGGTCGGCGCGCTCAATTTGCTCGGCGCGACGCTAGGCAGTGCGGTGGCGCTCTTTGCCGCGCGCTGGCTGGCGACCTCCGAGGCGCTGGCGTCGGAGGAAAAATAGGTGTAGCGATGTTGTCTGCAACGTCTCTACTTTCCCTAATCCCCTCTGAGCGTTATAATCCAGAATATGTCTACCATCCCACCTCCACCGCCTGCCCCAGGCGACTCGCCGCGCTCCGTTCCGCCGCCTGCCCCCAAACCGCAGAGCGAGGGCCTCAGCGAAGGCCAGCAGAAAGCCTTAATCATAGTCGGCAGTTTGGTGGGCTTGTTGCTCATCGCCGGAGCGATCTGGATCGCAATCCTGTTGGTAAACAATCCGACTCAGGCGGCGAGCGTGCGCGATGTGTTCATTATCTTCATGGCGCTTGAGTCAATGGTGATTGGCGTAGCGCTGGTGGTGTTGATTGTGCAACTCGCGGTGCTGACAAATTTGCTCAAGAACGAAATCAAGCCCATCCTCGAAGCCACGCAGGAAACGGTGAACACCGTGCGCGGCACGACGTTGTTCGTCAGCGAGAATCTCGTCGAGCCGGTGATGAAGCTCAATAGTTACGTCGCCGGGCTGGACAAGTTTTTAGAGTCTATTTCGCTTGTGTTAGGATTGGGACGCAAGAAATAGGCCAAGAAAAAAGGAGAGAACAACATGGCAGACAACGAGAGCGACATCGGAGCCTTTTTATCCGGGTTCGTGATTGGCGGTTTGGTGGGCGCGGCAGCGGCGCTCATCCTCGCGCCGCAATCCGGCGAGGAGACGCGCGCCCAGATCCGCCAGCGCGGCATTGAACTACGCGACCAGACTTACGAGGTCGCCGAAGAAACCCGCAAGCGCGCCGAAGAAGCGACGACGCAAGCCCGCACCCGCGCCGAGAAACTTGCCGCCGAGGCCCGCGCTCGCGCCGAAGAACTGCAACAGCGCGGCAAGGTAATTCTCGAAGAGCAGAAGGACCGGCTGGAACAGGCGCTGGACGCCGGCAAGAAAGCCGCCGACAAAAAGCGCAGTGAATTGGATAGCGCCCCTGCGAGTGGGAGCGCGCCCGCGGCCCCGGCGAGTGGCAGTTAGCGCCATCCCGCAGGGGATGTTTAACTCTGACGGTTATACCAACCGCCCGGGGGTTCTTAGCCTCCGGGCGGTTGCCAGTTAATCCATTAGTTATTACTACTTCAGGAAAAATAACTCATGCTTAAAATTATGATTTTTATTGACGGCACCTGGCTTTACGCAAACACGCCCAAACTCAGCGAAGCCTACGGCGACCCAAACTTCCGCGTGGATTTCGGCAAACTCCCTGCTGTGCTGGCGCAAGAAATCGCCGCCAAAGCCGGTCTCGCCGAACTGGATGTCGTGCGGACTTATCTGTTCGGCAGTTACGCCGCCAACTACGATTTGCGCGACGAAGACGCCGTAATGCGGCGGCGCGAGTTCTTCGATATGCTCAAAGAAGAATACCGCTACGAGGTCGAGACATTCCCCATCAACTTCATGGGCCGCCGCATCCGCCGGGCCGACCGCGCCCCCGGCGACTCGTTCGAGCCGAAAGAAAAATGCGTGGACATCTCGCTGGCTTCGGCCATGCTCTACCTCGCGGCCATCCCCAGCGCCTACGACATCGGTCTGGCGGTGATTGGCGACCGCGACTTCGCGCCCATGCTCCAATGCGTCCGCCGCCTCGGCAAGCGCGTCGCGTTGGCCAGCGTCAAAGGCAGTTGCGCGCCCGAGTTCGCCGACCCGCGCGACGAGGCCCGGCTTAAAGATTTCGACCTCCTCTGGCTCGACGACCTCCTGCCCCAATTGGAATTCAAGTACGAGCGCGTCCAACGCACCTGCGAGTCGCCGATGCACAAAGGCAGTCGCCTGGTCTGGACGACCTACCGCCCGCGCAAAGGGCAGAAGTTTTTCTGCGACGATTGCCGCCGCGAGTTCCGCCAACAGCAAGACGAAGCCCTACGCCAGTTCGTGACCGGCCAGCCGGAGCTGAACGGCCACAGCCCGGATAATGGCGCGGTCCTTGGACTGTCCGTTGTCGTCGCTGAGACCATCGCCGAGGTTTCCGCCCCGCCGCTTGATCTGCAACTCAACGGAATAGTCAAAAAGCTTTTCGCCGACAAAGCCTACGGGTTCATCTCCGCCATGAACGGCAATGAGTATTTCTTCCATCTGACCGACCTGATCGGCCTGGATTTTCAGCAGTTGCGCGAAGGCCTTGAGATTGATTTCGAGGTCAAGAAGGAGCCGGGCAACGGCAAAGCCGGGGCGGCGCAACACGTGCGCCCGCGCGCTTGAGCCACGCGCCTCATAGCCTCTGTTTGCCCCGCAAAACAATTGCGGGGCAAACAGAGGCTGAATCACTAATTGCCCTTACTGCAAAAACAAAGCCGGACACAAGAGTGTCCGGCTTTGTTTTTGACTCAGGCCAACCTTCCAAAGTCTTGAAGACTTCGAAAGGTTGAGGCGCTCTTACGAGTTCGGGGCGACGAAATCGGGGACGTGCGCGGCGAGGTGGGTGAGCAGTTTCTCGAAATCCGCCGGATCGAGTTCCGCGCCCACGTCCCACCGTTCATGCTCGGCGGCCAGATACACCGCGTCGCGCCCACCCAGAGGGGACGGGGCCTTGCTGGCAACCGGGCGCAGATCGTAAGCCGGGTAGCGCGTGTGTATGCCTTTAGATTGTTCGGGTGAGAAGAACGTGTAGAGGCTGGCTACAGCCTCACCCTGCACCAGGCGGATGGCAAAACAGAAATGCCCGTTGGGCACGCGCCCGCCGCGCCGGCTGCGGATCTCGAACCGCCAGCGCCAATAGTTTATTTTTTGCGAGAGGTCGAACGGGGCCAGGCCGGTTTTCTCCCGCAGGGTGAGCCGCCCGCCTTCGAGTTGCACCGCCCGCCCGCTCGGCCAGCGGGTGATGAGTTGCTTTTCAGCCCACCCGGCCAGCGGTTGCGCCCCGAAGAGCGCGACGACGAACAGGACCAGAATCCCCGCGCCGCTCACCGGCCCGACGAGCAGACTCCACAGCAAATCGCCCAATAGATACACCCCGCCTACCGCTGTGATCCATAACCCGAGGGCGGTGAAGCGCAAAGGAGTGTGGTAGCGGTCGGCGGGCAACTCGATCATATTGCGCCGCTCTCCTTGGCCCAGGTCAAAACTTCATCCAGCATTTGCGCGCCGGTGGCATTCGTCAGGCCTGAAACGGCTTGCGCGAGGTCGAGCCGGAAGGTCGGGAGTAAATCGGCGCCGGTCACTTCGGCGGTGAGCAATAAGGCGCGCAGGGCGTTGGCCAAGGCATACCGCGGCTCAGGGCGGTCTAAATCGGCCTGATAGAACGCCGAACTGGAGTACATCCGCTGACGATAAAATTGGGCCAGCAAGAGCGCGAGCAAAGCGCCGGACTGAGGCGCGGTCAACCGCGCCAACCCGAACTCGTGGAGGAACTGACCCTCGGTAAGTTCGCCGAGGCGCACCCGATAATAATTCTCGCGCAGAGACCATGACTCTATGGCGAGGTCGCGGGCGAGGTCAATGTACGCGGCGTCGAGTTTGTCGGCCAGATGGTCGAGGGCGCGCCGCAATCCGGCCTTCCAGCGCGAGTCGCCGGTTGTGCATTCACAGCCTTGAAACCAGCGTTTAATGCCGTGCGGGCAACTCCACGAGGTGTTCTCGATCACTTCAATCTCTTTCGTCGGCGGGTTATCGCGCAGGTCGCGGTTGAGCGTGGTGACTTCGTAACCCACCGCGCCCGCTTCGTAATCCAAGAGCCAGTGGAGAAAATGTTCTTCGCCGAGAAAGTGGTAGCCGAAAGTTTCGCCGTCGAGCGCGAGGAGCAAGAGTCGCCCGTAGTTGCGCTTGAGCGGGCTGAGCGTGCCGCGCGCCCAGCGCCCCGCCCCGCCGAGGGCCTGAATGGCGAAGGCCAGTTGGATGGAGTGCCAGTCATCGCGCACGTACACGGCGAGATGCTCCCCGGAGGGGAGTTTTATCCAATACGGCCCGGCGCCCATGTCGGCTCCGTACACTTGGGCTTGCGAAAGAATGGTGAACTGCACCCCGCACTCGTGCAGAGCCTGCAGGGTGGCGAGGTCCACCGCCATCTCCGGGAGCCACATCCCCTGGGCCGCGTGGCCGAAGCGATGCTCGAAAGCCATCAACCCCCACCGGATTTGCAAAAGCTTGTCGCGCTTGTCGGTGTTGAGCGGGAGAATGGTGTGATGCAAGGGTTGGGCGAGCGCGTTGCCCATACTCCACTGCTCGGCGTGCGCGCGGTCGGCGGCGGTGATCCGCGCGTGCGTGGCCGGCGCGTTCTTCTCCAGCCAGCGCCCGAGCGTCGCGCCGAGGTTGAACGAGATCTTCTCGAAATTTTTGGCCTCGGCGTTGGGGCCGTAGCAGAGTTGTTCGGCTTTGACGTTGAAGTTCGCGTAAGGCGCGGCCTCCGGCTCGTCGGGCACTTCGTCGTCAGCAAACGGGTTGCCACGAGGCGCTTGGTAGAAGTTGGCGTGGAGGC
>Ga0315281_10001415_pt1 | contig 35377 bp, 38 predicted proteins | sample YL17G07_0_MG_FD_204540 | JGI IMG/M metagenome (GOLD analysis project Ga0315281, IMG submission 204540) | Sediment microbial communities from Yellowstone Lake, YNP, Wyoming, USA - YL17G07_0 | ecosystem: Environmental > Aquatic > Freshwater > Lake > Sediment | place: USA: Wyoming | collected...
AGCAAAAGAGCTGGATTCCCGCTTACAAACTGCGGGAATGACGTTTCCCATGCTGTTTTTTTTGATTCATAATTGCTTTTTTGTCTGATTAGTTTCGATTTTATGCATAGTGCGTTCGCCCTGTATGTTACTATATCGCTGTATGAGACGGGTTGTGATAACAGGAATAGGCGCGGTTACTCCTCTTGGCTCCCTTTTTCAATATGCCTGGAAACAGGTTAAAGCAGGTGTCACAGGCCTTGCGGCCATGACGCGCTTTGATGCCGGCGACATGCCCTGGAAAATTGCCGGGGAAGTAAAAGGGTTTATTGCCGAACAATACCTTTCCGCAAAAGAAATGCGGCGACTCGATCCCTTTGTCCATTACGCTGTCGCTGCTGCAACAGAGGCCTTTAAAGACGCCGGGCTTTCATCCACACTGCCGCCGTCCGCATCATATATGGAATTCAGTGGACGCAGTGGAGTAGTCATCGGATCCGGACGGGGCGGTATAAGCTACATCGAAAAAGCGCTGCTCCGGACTGAACAAGCGCGTGTCTCTCCATACCTGATGCCGTCAAGCACAATCTGCATGGCTGCGTCTTTTGTAGCCCGGAAACTGGGCATTAACGGACATTGTCTCGGCATATCCAATGCCTGTGCATCAGGCACAAATGCCGTCGGCGAGGCCTTCAGACTGATAAGGCACGGTTATTCGGACATGGTGCTTGCGGGGGGGACTGAGGCCCCGCTTTGCAGACTTTGCGTTGAAGGTTACGGCGTATCGGGAGCATTGTCAATATCCGCAGGGCCGGGAGCAAGCCGACCTTTTGATATTGACAGGGACGGTTTTATACTGTCCGAGGGGGCGTGCGTTTTGGTCCTTGAGGAGTACGAATCCGCCGTAAAGAGAAACGCGGACATCTACGCGGAGATAGCCGGGTACGGCAATACCACCGATGCCTTCCACATTACCAGACCGGACATGAAAGGCGAGGCGGCGGCCATACTCGCGGCCATGAAAGATGCCGGGCTTGAGGCCTCTGACGTGGATTATGTCAATGCCCACGGCACTTCCACTCAAATCGGAGACAAGACCGAGGCGGCTGCAATCAGGGAAATTCTTGGCAGCAGGGTGCCTGTCGGCTCCATAAAATCCATGACCGGCCATATGCTTGCGGCTTCAGGGGCCTTTGAGACCGCCTGCACAGCCATGAGCCTGAAGGAAGGCGTTATACCGCCCACCATCAACCTTAAGCAAAAAGATCCTGAGTGCGACATCAATGTGATAACAACAAAAACCGAAGCGGATATAAAGACGGCTATTTGTTCTTCATTCGGCTTCGGGGGGGTCAACGCCGTACTGGCGCTCAGAAGGGCTTATTAGGCCCCTGAGTGTTTTTTCACCCTGACACTCAGTCCCTTCACTGACTCGACCACCACCTTTTGTCCTACTCCTATCGGCTCATCTGAAAAAGCTGACCAGTATTCTCCGTGGACCATAACAGTACCACCGGATGAATTGATCTCGCTATGAGCGGAACCTTCAAGCCCGACCATGCCCTCGGAACCGGTAACCGGCTTATTTCTGTATGCCTTGTAAGCAAGCCTGAACGTGAATATGAAAAAAAGGGCTGTAACCGCGGCAGCCGGCAGGACAACGGAGAGAGAGACCCTCAGAAAAGGCAGTGGAGATTCAAAGGTCATCATGGAACCCAGCACGATTGAAGCTATGCCGCCAATGGAAAGCATACCGTATGAGACTACCTTTATCTCAAGGATGAAAAGAATTATGCCTACGATAATAAGCAGGACACCGGCATAATTGACCGGCAGGGTCTGAAAGGAATAAAAGGCAAGGATGAGACATATCGAACCTATAACACCCGGAGCCACGGCGCCCGGATTGGTAAGCTCGAAAAACAGGCCGTAGAAACCCAGGAGCATCAGTATATAGGCCACATTTGGATTGCTTATGAGATCCAGCACCCTGTGTCTGAAACCGATTTCCTTCCTGACAATCTTTGCTCCGGCGGTGCTAAGGGTCTTTATACCGGCGGCGGTAACAACCGTCCTGCCGTCAACCGCCTTAAGCAATTCACCCAGGTCTTTGGCCATCAGGTCTATGACATGTTTTTTTAGCGCGTCGCTTTCGGAAACAGAAACACTCTTTCTTACCGAGGCCTCGGCCCATTCCGCATTCCGGCCCCTTTGCTCGGCAAGAGACCTGATATATGCCGCCGCATCGTTGGCGGCCTTTTCAGAGGAAACATTGTCCATTGTCCCTCCAACCGCCACCGGATGGGCTGCGCCGATATTCGTGCCCGGTGACATCGCGGCTATATGGGCTGCCATGGTTACGAATACCCCGGCCGAAGCAGCCCTTGAGCCGCTGGGCGAGACGTAAACGATGACGGGCACGCTTGAGGCAATAATCCCCTTGACGATGTTTCTCATCGAGGTATCGAGGCCTCCCGGCGTATCCAGTTCTATAACGAGGACCTCCGCCCCCATTTCCGCAGACTCCTTAATGGATGAGCCGATATGCTCGGCCGAGACCGGATTGATTATGCCGTTTACGGTTATGACCAAAATCCTGCCCTGGTCGGCCGCACCGGCGGGTGAGGCGTACACGCATGAACTAAAAACAGCCATAAAAAGGAGCGGAAGAATGGTTCGCAAGAGGAATTGAGATTTCATAGTGAAATTATAGCATGGAAAGGCATGACGGGTGGCGCGCCGGGAATATTATCTGTATATGGCATTTGATATGCTATAGTTTAAATAAACATTCTGAAACGGACAACTTGGCAGATTTAATGTTATATAATAGGATATAAAAGTCTTGAGGTATGAATATTTACACTACAGGAGTAACATATGAATATTCTGATACGAAATCTGACCAGGTCGGTGACTGAAAAAGAACTCTTCCTGCTGTTTCAGCCGTTTGGGGAGATCAAGTCCTATAACATCGTCACCGACGAGACAAGGGGCCAGTCAAAGGGCTTCGGCTTCGTCGAGATGCCTGAAAGAGACGAGGCTTCGGCTGCTATAAAGGCGCTTAACGGCAAGCTCGTCCGCGGCCAAAAAATAAGGGTGAAGGTTACAAGCAAAACAAGTATCGCCCTGCCGGACAGGCCGCGCAATGAGCAGCCGGAGCGCTTTGAGGGCCGGCAACCGAAGCAGGACAAGAGGCCGGCTGCAAAGAACGATACCAGGAAGACAACCGGGAGACCGACCGGCGCTGCGCGTGGATCCAAACGCCCGAGCACTCCCCGCCCTGCCCGGAAGAAGAGGAAGTAAAGGGCCTCATAAGGTCCTTGACCGGCAGTTTTACGTCTTGCCGAACCTCTTTCTTAAATCCCCCATGGACATGAATATCCTCGTAGGCCTTCCGTGCGGACACCTGTCCGGGCTGTCGGTCCTGTCCAACGACTTCAGTAATTCTGCAAGCCTTGCTCCGTCAGGGACCTCCCTGCCCCTGACTGAACTGTGACACGCAAGCTTCGCGGCAACAGCCTTCTGGACCGTATCAAACAATCCGGAAGTTCTGAACTTGACCTCATCCATAAGTGCCGAGGCGACATCCGACAACAAGCCATTTATGTCCGCATCCCTCAGGAATTCAGGCAAAGCCCTCACAATCACCGTGTCTTTACCGAACTCCTCAATCGCAAGGCCTAATTCGTTTAGCGCCCCGGCATTTTCAATAACAGCCCTGCACGCAGCAGTATCAAGAACCACCTGACGGGGGAAAAGGAGCCTTGAAGACGACACTTCCATCTTCTTGAGCATCATCTCATAATTTATCCTCTCATGCGCGGCATGATAATCCACCAGCATAAGGCCTCCACAGACCGGGACCGCAACAAAAGTATCGCCCAGATAAATAAACGGTACGCCTTCATAGCGCTCATCGTAGATAAGGCCGGGTTCTCCAACCACACCTGCAGCACATGGACCGGCATGGATTTTATTAATATATCCGGAAACATCTTCGGAAGAGTGATCAGGGCGTACGCTGTCAACCGGCAAACCGGTATCCGGGGCGCAATCTCCGCCATAAACCGGCGTTTCATCCTTCATCCCCTGCTTTACAGCCATATGAATGAAATTGAATACCCTGTTTTTGTCCGAAAACCTTACCTCCTTTTTTGCAGGATGAACATTGAAGTCCACTCTGGATGGATCTATTTCAAGAAAGAGAAAAAAGACCGGGTGTTTGTCCTTTGGTATCAGGCCCTCGTATGCGCGGCAGACGGCATATGACAGGGACTGGTCTCTAACCGGACGGCGGTTTATGAATATATGCTGGTTGGTCTTGTTATTTCTGAGCACGGTCGCATTGCCGGCAAAGGCATGGATTGCGAGTCCCGGTTCTTCCCTTTCGATCTCCAGCAGACCTGCAACGAATTCCATGCCGTACGCCTGAACAAGCCTCTCCCGAAATGAAGACGCAATGGGCATGCCAAGGATATCCGCATTGTTAAGCCTCAGGGCAAAGGAGATACTGAAATGCGACAATGCCTCGTTAGTCACTGCGTTAATTATGTGAAGATTTTCAGTAGCGTCGGACTTGAGGAATTTCCGTCTGGCCGGGGTGTTATAAAAAAGGTCCTTTACCTCGACAGAGGTCCCGGTCATGGGACAATCCCTTATTGATTTAATCTCTCCTCCGGCTATCTCAATGCAGATTCCCGTTTCTCCGGGCTCTGCTGTTGAAAGTTTCACGTCGGCCACTGCTGCAATTGAGGACAAGGCCTCGCCGCGAAAGCCCATGGTCCTTATGTTGAAGAGGTCCCTCTCCTCGCTTATCTTGCTCGTGGCATAACGTTCAAAGGCCAGTAAAGCGTCCTCCCTTGACATACCGCAGCCGTTGTCCGCCACGCTTATAAGTTTTCGGCCGGCCCCGGAGACATCGACCTCCACCCTGGAGCAGGCGGCGTCTATTGAGTTTTCGATCAATTCCTTTACAACAGCGGCAGGTCTTTCTACAACCTCTCCCGCTGCGATTTTATTGCGGAGCTTTTCAGGCAGGACACTTATCCGGGGCATTTTCGTTAAAGACTATTAATTGTATTGAGGAGTTTTTTACCAGCAGTTTTCAGGTCTGTATTAATGGTGCAGCCGGCCGCATTTTTGTGGCCGCCGCCTCCAAACTCGGCTGCGACCCTGGCTACGTTAATTTCTCCCTTTGACCTCAGACTGACCTTGCATCCGCCGTCCCCTGTCTCGCGCAGAAGGATAGAGACCTTGATTCCCACGGCTATAATAGGAAACTCCACGAAGTTTTCAGTATCATCAGCGCTCGTTCCGGTCTCTTCAAACATCTTTCCGGTAACGGTCACTATGGAGACGCCGGCCTCTATGTAAAGAGTCCCCATTGTTTTCACAAAGAGTTTGAATCGCCCGTCGGACCAGGAATCAAATAGCTCCCTGTAAAGTCGAACCGGGACGGCACCGCATTCAACCAACTCTGCCGCTGCGCGGAGAGCGGCGGCATTGGTGTTCTCATGCCTGAAATTGCCGGTATCCACAATCAGACCGGCGTAAAGGTTCGAGGCCATATCGGCCGTTATCTTTACGCCCATGCACTTTATCAGCACCAGGACCATCATTGCGGAGGCCGGCGATTCGCGGACCACCCACCTTATATCGCCGAAGTCACTTTCGGTCTCGTGATGGTCTATAACAACCGTATGCCTGAAATTGAACGAAGAAAGTTGTATTTTTTCAGTGGAGATGCGGCCGGGGTGATTACAGTCAATGATAATAAGGTTACTGAAAGCTCCTCCCCCCGAGGTGTGAATATTATCATACGTAAAAAAACCATCTGAGCCGGGAAGAAACCGGCAGGTCTTCGGCACAGGGTCCTTGCTCAACAGCACGGTTTTTTTGCCCAGGGCGCGCAAGGCCATTGAGAGCGCCGAGGCAGAACCGATCCCGTCTCCATCAGGATTGACGTGGGTGGCGATAATGAAATTATCTTCGTTTCTCAGAAAACTTATAAGTTCCTCCGGCGGTATCATGCCTTTTCCTTTATCTCCCTTAGCAATCTGTCTATCTTGTCGCCCTGTGAAGAGGATGAATCAATCCTGAATTCAAGAACAGGGATGAACTTCACCCTGATACGTTTGGCAACCTCGCTTCGTATCAACCCCCTGGCTGAGTTAAGAATCTCAAGGGTAATCTCCCTGTCCTTTTCATCCAGCACGCTTACATACGCCCAGGCAATCTTCAGGTCTTCGGACATCGACACATCGGTGACCGTGACAAAACCGAGACGCGGGTCCTTGACCCTTCTCATTATTATGTCGGCAATCTCCTCCCTCAGGAGGATGCTCAGTCTCTGAGATCTTTTATACGGATGCATTACGAAAACCCAGCCGTCACCGGCTTCTGCCTTTCCTTTAAAGTTTGCCCTCTATCTTTTCAATAATGAAGTTTTCTATAAAATCTCCTGTCTTGATATCGTTGAAGTTGGCTATCATTATGCCGCACTCATAGCCGGTCTGGACTTCCTTAACGTCCTCCTTGAACCTCTTGAGGGTCTCCAGTTTGCCCTCATACACCACTATGTTGTCCCTTATGACCCTTACGCCGTCACAGCCCCGGCTCATATATCCGTCAACAACATAGCACCCTGCGATAGTACCAAGCCTGGATACCATAAAGGTCTGCCGCACCTCAGCCCTTCCAAGTATCTTCTCCTTGAGGGTGGGCGCAAGGAGGCCGGCAAGGGCCTTTTTAACGTCATCTATAGCTTCGTAAATAATGTTGTACAGCCTTACGTCAACGCCTTCCTTCTCTGCTATCTGCGAGGCCTTCACCTCCGGCCGCACATTGAAACCCAGTATGATGGCATTGGAGGCCGCGGCCAGGGTCACGTCCGATTCCTTGATGCCGCCGACCGAGGCGTGTATTACCCTCACCTTCACCTCTGCGTGGGTAATGCCCTCAAGGGACTGCTTGATTGCCTCCACCGAACCTTGCACATCGCCCTTGATTATCATATTCAACTCTTTGATCTGACCCTCTTTTATCCTGGAGTATAGTTCGTCCAGTGTCAACTTGTGGTGCCTGGCTATAGCCGCGAGCCTTTGTTTATGCAGGCGCGCAAGGGCCACCTGCCTGGCCTTTTTCTCATCCTCCACACATGTAAACACGTCTCCGGCAGCCGGCACTTCGGAAAAACCGATAACCTCCACCGGGGTGGACGGCACAGCCACATGTATCTTCTTTCCGGTATCGTTGATCAGCGCCCTCACCCTGCCGGAGGCTGTACCGGCAACAAAGGCATCGCCACCCTTCAAGGTCCCGGACTGAATCAGCACAGTGGCTACAGGTCCCCTGCCCCTGTCAAGTTTTGCCTCTATGACCGTACCCCTGGCCGGCTTGTTCGGATTGGCCTTTAGTTCCATTATGTCCGCCTGGAGCAATATCATCTCCAGAAGATGCTCGATGCCTATGCGTTGTTTCGCCGATACCTCCACGAATATGTTCTGTCCGCCCCAATCTTCCGATATGACGCCGTATTCCGAAAGTTCGTTTCTCACCCTCGTGGGGTTGGCCTCGGGCTTATCTATCTTGTTTATGGCCACGACGATTGGAACATTGGCGGCCTTTGCGTGGTTGATGGCCTCCACAGTCTGAGGCATAACGCTGTCATCGGCAGCCACTACCAAAACAACGATATCCGTTACCTTTGCGCCCCTGGCCCTAAGTGCAGTGAAGGCCTCGTGGCCCGGCGTGTCCAGAAAGACTATATCACGGCCTTGAAGCGATACTTTATATGCCCCTATATGCTGCGTTATGCCGCCCGCCTCCGTCTCAGTGACCTTGGTCTCACGAATCGCATCCAGGAGGGATGTCTTTCCGTGATCTACATGCCCCATTATGGTAACAACCGGCGGCCTTGGTATGAGATTGCCTGCATCGTCAATGACCTCATCCACCACATCAGTCTGCTCGACAGTTACAGATTCCACCTTGATTCCATAACTTTCGGCTATAAGTATGGCGGCGTCCATGTCAACCGACTGGTTGACGGTCGGCATATAACCCATCTCCATGAATTTCTTGATCACATCCGGGATCTTCTGGCCTATCATCTCGGCGAAGGTCTTTACTGTAGCGCCTTCCTCGAGTTTCACAGACTTCTTCCTGGGGGCTGTTATAGGGGAAGAAGCCGAGGATTCCACCCTTCTGTGCCGGTCCTTCATCTTCTTCATGGACTTGGAATCGATCCACTTCTTAGGTTCAACCTTCCTTATGGTCTGAAAGGCCTTCTGCATCCCGGGCTTGACCTTTATCTTTTCAACCTTCTCAACCTCTATTTCCTTCTTGAATCTGTCTGGAAGCTTGAGATCATCTTCCTCTTCAGACGCAATCGCTTTGTCCTTTTCAACCGGGACTTCCACCTCCGTGACAATTGAAAATTCTTCAGGTTTAACCTCAGGAAGGGCTTTAGTCTTGTGTTTCTTTTCGTGCCTGAGACCCTTCTTTGTCTCAGGCTTTATCTCAGGCTTTACTTCAGGCTTTACTTCAGGAGCTGCAACATGCCGGACCTCATGCTTTTGGCGAAGTTTTGCCGGAATTTCAGTTTTGCGCTCAAGGGTTTTCTGAGGCGGTTTTGAAAGGGTTTTTTTGACAGCTGGTTTTTTTTCCTGGGGGGCCGTCTTGAGTTTGAATATTGCTCTTAGCTTCTCTGCTTCGTCCGACGCAAGTCTCAGGTTGGTTGTTCCCTTTTTATACTGGATAGACCTGATTTTACCCAGTGCGCTCACCACTTCAGTGGACTTAACTCCCAATTCCCTTGCCAGTTCAGTGCTCTTTATTTCATGTTCGGACATGTAAGCGTCAACCTCCGTTTCCCCAGGCATAATACCAGACATACATAAAAAGGCAGAAGGGTCCTGTTTCCGGGTTATTTATTATTCACTTGTAACAATATTCTTAAAATGTTATCATAAAAGACTTTTTTTATGCAATTTATATAAGGAGGAAACATATAATGGCATCCTGCTCAGTGTGCGGAAAGAAAAGGACCGTAGGCAACAATGTCAGCCACGCCAACAACAGGACGAAGCGTGTTATACAGCCTAATATACAAAGGGTTAAGATAGCTACCGACTCCGGCTCAAAAAAAACCCACGTCTGCACCCGCTGCATACGTTCCGGCAAAGTCGTAAAGGCCGCCTGACAAAAAGCCCGGGAGGCCGATTGGCTATTCCCCGGGCCTTCGCAGCATGAAAAGGATCGGTCCGCTACTTTCCGGTATTTTCAGCGACCTGGGCATCGGCGACAGGATGAAGCTGGAAAAACTGCGCAGGGAGTGGCTCGGCATATTTCATGAACCCATGTCGGTCCATACCTTCCCGTCGGAAATCAAGGATGGAGAGTTGCTTATAACGGTTGACTCCCCGATATGGCTGCAACAGCTCGGTTTTTTCAAGCGCGACATCCTGACTAAACTGGTGGGTTTTGATATCAAGTCCGTCAGGTTCAGGCACGGCAGAATAACCAGAGATGACAGGGTGTCTTCGCTTCGGTCCGGAAGCAATGAGACAAAGCCTGTGCATGAACTTAGGGACTCTGAGATTGCCTGGATAGACAAAACCGTTTCTGATATTGAGGATGACGAACTGAAAGATGCAGTCAGGAAGGCGATTGAGAAAGCGTTTAGACAAAAATACTGATCGTCCTCTTCTTTTGCAACCTATAATATCGAATAAATAACAAATGGAGGTATTGTCATGGCTGAAACAACACTGACCATCGAAGGCATGAGCTGCGGTCATTGTGTAATGAGGGTGAAAAAGGCCCTTGATGCGCTTGCGGGGGTAACAGGGTCTGACGTAAAGGTAGGCATCGCGACCGTTGAGTTCGATGAATCAAAAATCAGTAAGGATGAGATTACTGCGGCGGTCGAAAAGACCGGGTACAAAACAAGCGCAAAATGAACATGCACGCCTGATAAAACCTGACAGGTGACCGGATATTATATTTACCATGGTCCTTTTACAGATTATTTAATAGGACCAATCCTGCCGTCATTCATAAGGATCACCGTATCTGCCAACTTCTCCGCCTGAGAGCGGTCGTGAGTTGAGATAATGATTGTTGTCTTGCCCTCTTTTTTCATGTTCAAAATAATCTCTTCAACTATCTCAGTGTTTTCCCGATCTATAGAAGCCGTAGGCTCATCCAGAAAGAGTATTCCGGGCTCAATTACCATCGCCCGTGCAAGCCCAAGTCTCTGTGTCTCTCCGCTTGATAGAGTCAGGGCGTTTTGTTCTTTTTTGCCGGACAGACCCACTGCAACAAGCGCCGAGTGAACCCTCTCCGCAATCTCCCTGCGTCCCACGCCCCTGACCTTCAGGCCAAACGCAGCATTTTTAAACACGGTTGTGTTGAAGACACCTACCCTGGGCAAAACCAGGCATATACGGCGTCTGAGTGAGATGTCTTTGTCGAGAACAACTCCGTCGGAAAAGAACTCCACTTTCCCTTCATCAACCTGTTCGAGAAGAGAACATATCCTCAAAAACGTTGATTTTCCGCAGCCGTTGTGTCCCATCAGGGCGTAAAGGCCCCATGCCAAGCAATGAGCTTAAGGGGATTGCGACTGCAGAGGAGATTAAAAGGGCAAGCCCGGAGACCTTCAGGGACAAAAGTATTATCCCCAGCAGTTCGACGTCAAGATGCAGGACAAGAAATAAAGCCTTATGGAAGGCATCTATAAGGTATTGCATGAAACGGTTACACGCCCGAATTGCGCTTTTCCGGCTTTTTATAGCCGTCCAGCAGATGTTGCAGGGCCAGCACAGGGTGCTTCAGTGTCATGCGGGGTCCGGAGTAGCGCATGATATCCCTGACCTTTTGGCGCATATCAGACCTGTAACAGTGGACCGGACAATTGGCGCAGGTGGTCTTTTTTTCCTGAAACGGGCATTTCCTGAGCCGCTCAAGCGCATATTGTTCAAGGCTTTCGCACTCAGGACACAGCTCAGCCGCAGGCTTGTGATGGTCGTTGCAATAAAGGCGTATCATGGCCTTTATTGTCTTGACTTCACGCAGAATCCTTTTGTGAAGATTATTTTGCATAATGAAAGTTAACCAAATTGTTTTCTGAGCAGATCAACAAACCCTTGTTCAATCCTGTTAACGGCCTTCAAAATGAGCGCCGGATCAGAAAAATATCCTCTGTAACAGTGCGGCAATCAGCTTGCCACTGCGTATTCGACTGTTCTCGGATTTTCCATCCGCGTTGAGGCGTCCAGTATTTCCATTCCCACAACGTTCCCCTTTTTATCGAAGTCAAAAATTACTCCCGGCTTTTCCTCGTCGCTTTCCTCAATAGGCGCACTGTTGAAAACTATGCGCATAACATCTACTTCAGGGTCATAGGTAATTTTCATGGCTGTCTCCAATATTTCATGATTTTGCTTGTTTTATAAACGGTGATACCTTTGCCGGATCAAGAGTATCGTTTATGATGACCCTTACAAGATAATCCTTTCCTGTTCCTATATCCATTATGGACTGAAATGCCTTCTTGTTTCCATATTCATCAACAATCTGCTGTGGGTTTTGCAGGACAGATTCAACGACATTCAACGGAATTGCCCTGCGTTTCATCTCCTCACGTGCATGTCTGGAGATTTCAAAATTCATTCAACCTCCTGTTCACTCTCCCGCCCCATACGGTATTTAATGTCGTAATTGATTATGAAGTCCAATTCCTCGTCTGTAAAGCCGTGTTCTGTTCCGAGGGGTTGACGGCGGCGGCGAAATATGTAATGATACTCATGCAGGTAAGCGCAAGGTTTGTAGAGGTCGCCGGCGATGGTGGCAGCCCTTCGGGGTGGGATCCTCGAACTTGGGGCCTGCATTAGAGCATACCCTCTTCGGAAAATATCGCAATGTGCGGATTTGCCGATTGTAGTCTTTGGAACTCTTCCGGCCAGAATTTCAGCCCGTATCCAAGTGCCGTCCGATCAACAATAGGTGAGAAGTTATTTATCTTTTTGAATTCATTCATTTTTTAATACACCATCCTTTCAATTCACATTCTATCCCAATAATTATGGATAGTTTATGGATAGAGATAATCAAGGCAAAATATATCGCTTCCACCTTTTTTCTCCCTGAGGAATTAGCAAGCCTTTTGAGGATAATTTTTTTAGCAAATACCACGCTTGGGATGAATTAATTCCAAGAGCTTGACAGCACTCAGAGTTTTTAATTGAACCATATCTTTTAACATAATCCAATATTTTCTCCTCATCTGTTTGAGGAACTTCAGGTTTTACAGCTTCAGGTGAAACGCTTAAAGTATAATAAGCCCACCTTTTAGATTTATGCTGTTTGATCAAGCCGGAATGGACAAAGGCATTCAAGTCACGGTTTGCAGTCACAGAATCCACATGGTTGAGCCTCTGATATTCGCTATTAGCAATCTGGCCATTATTTCGCAGATACACCAAGGCAAGTCGCTGGCGGTCATTAAGCGGGATAGATGCAAACTGATCATTTAGTTCTTTGTGTGTCATATTCTTCTTGACATCCTGTCCTTCCGCATTATATTGTTTAATTAGCTCATCCACCATGTGTGGAAGGAGTAACGAGGTCGCCCCAATAAGACGGCTTCAGAAATATCATTGTAAACGTCCCCCCTCGATGACAAGAGCCCCTGGGCTCTGCTCCGGTAATCGGAGGTAGTCGAGGGGGTCACTTTTTGTATGCATAGAACTCTTTTCCTCCCTTGTCAAAAATCAGGAACTCCGATTTGATATGGTGTCGCACAAGGTCATATGACCTTGTGTCCTCAGATTCCCATTTCCGGTAAATAGCCCATCCGAAATAGTCGGCAGCCTGCGTGCAAATCTCGAACTTCGAGTCATGGAAATAGAGCGAGAACGTGACCTTTGCATGTTGTTTTATCAGTGACTTGAAGGCCTGCTTGAGAACACCACGTTTCTTCTTATCGAACAGGCTGCTGAATACTATCACACATGGTCGTATCCATGCCAGTCTGCGCGGGTGAAGGCATATTTAAGCGAGGTCTCTCCGAGAGTCCTGAAAAAATGAAGCTGGTCCTTATGAAAGACAGTTGCAGCCTTGTTTTTCTGAGCCACTACTGAATCTACTCTAATTGAATGACTTTCATCGGATATTATCGCAAAGACATTGTTTCTGACTGCCTGCATGTCCTCAGTCGCATGAAAGTAACCCTGCTCCTCCATCTTCGGCCCGCAGGAATAGTTCGGCAGCAGATCATAGCGAAGTTTCAAAAGCGGAGACCCGATATCGTGCGGGCTGATTGTACTAAGCACTGTCAAGACAAAATACTTCGTCCCGTTCGGGCTGAAGTCAAAGTTCCCGGATTCGTCTATAAAAAGGTATAACGTTTTCATGCCTATTATTACCTCGTCATACAACAACTTTACAGGTTCTACTCATACATCTTTACCATAGAACAGAAACTCTCTACTTTGAATTTCGAAACTGTTCCCATGAGACCACCTTTTGACTTTCAGGATCGTTAAGTTTATAAAGAAAGAATGATTTCTCAGCCGTCACGAAAAAGCGATTATTGTCTCTCAGTAAAATCAACTGGAGCATATCATATAAATCATTAGGATCAACTTTCTTTCCGTCCCTGACAGTCTGCCTTATTCTTGTCATGCAATGGTTAAAGAACAGCCTGCCAACGCCAGTTGCAAGTGCCGATTGAAAGCCTGCCTTCTCTTCTTCTGAGAGTTCGTTATATGTAACCTGCCCATTGCTCGACCTTTCAATAAAGAAAAAACCTATACAATATCTGAACCACTGGAGGGAGTTCTCTATGTCGCTGTCTCTTAAGGGTTTCGAGATTTGAGGAAAGTCATCAAAAGCTGCCTTAAAAGATTCCTTATCCGTATGTCGCAATTTCAAGTAATGCCCGACATCAATAATCCGAGAAAGGTCTGCAACGCTGTTAGCGTTGGCTATTCCTTCAACTTTTGGGATAATTTGCTCAATGTCAAGACGCCATGCAGAGGCAACATAATGTGACAGTCCTGCCTGGGTCATAAATTCCATCTCTGGTGAGGGCAATATTTCTGCATGACATATCTGAACAATCTTGCGAAAACACGATTTGAACTTACCAAAGGGGTTCGAGCACACCTTGGAAGATTCATCTGCAAGATGAGAGGCAAGCTCAACAAAATTAGTGAATGTGTAACGATATCTAAATCTCTTTTTTTCTTGCAGGCCTGTAAGAAAAGCAATATCAGCGCCATTCATCCCATGCCACACATTGGTATCGAAGATAACGTCGGGCGGATTATTGACATCGTACTTAACCACACATTCCTTTTCAGTATGTATAACCTTAACAGCCATTCCCTATCTCTAAGCAGCAAACCTGAAAGACCGTTCCATTTCGGCAACGATTTCTTTCAGATGTCCCTCAAACTTTTGATTGACCTCATCGAATTGCCCAATCAGACGGCTATAAATAGGATTGGCGAAAATAGCCTCTATGTCGATCTTGCCATGTGAAGAAATGTTGGCGGCAAAAACATTTTTTATCCTGCGCAGCACTTCCACCTGCTCAGGCGAGAAATTATATAGCGAAATGTACGTCTCAAAACCCATCTCAATCCTTTCTTCGTTAGTCGGGACCTTCTTTATCCCGAGCACATCAAGGAAAAAGTCCCATATTGACCCTGGAGGAAAATCATAAATCCGCTGGAGTTGTTCTTCATTCAAATAAATCTCCGGTTTGCCTATCCATTCTTTTATGAAGCTCAGCTCTTCCTCAGTCGGCTCATAGTCTTTATTTTCCCATGCTTTGCGTTTCAAAAGAGCAATGCGTGGGTCCTGTGTAGACTTGACCCCTTCCTCAAATAGCTTGCGGGCCTCTCCTATCGGGATATTGTCTATGATTTTCACCACACCATCATCAATATATACTCTTTGAATGAGGTGCGCAGGGTCGGGATTATCAAGAATGCCGTCAACATGAATACCGCCGGTTCCTCCCCCACCGCTTCCACCCTGGCCCTCAGACCCGGCAACTGTTTTGACATTCTCTCTGGGGCTTCCCTTTCCGTTATCCGCCATGCGCGCACAGAGGCCTACGAAGTCCAATACTTTGAAGCTGAACTTGCCTGATTTCGGGTCAAGTCGCGTTCCGCGTCCCACCATCTGTATGTACTTTCCAACGGATTGAGTTAAAGCGGCAAAAACAATATATCTCACACAAGGCACGTCAACTCCGGTCGTCATTATGTCCACCGATACGACAACACGCGGATTTTGGTAGGGGCGCTCGAACCACTCCTTTATTGTGTAGTTAAGTTCATCGTTCTCAGAGATCACCGCCTCTGCATAGCGTGGACTCTCTCCCTTATCGTTAAATACATCGTTCAAGGCTGTCACCAACATCAGAGCGTGGGCCTGACTGGCTGAAAAGACAATAACTTTTTCGCCGTATTCAGTATTTTTACGAATCTCTTCAGCCCACCGCTTTGCCTGTTCCTCCGACAAAATCTTTTTATTGAGTTTTTCGAGTTCTATGCTTTTCGTGTCGTCCAGTTCAATCCGCTTTCTCGTCTCAGGGTCAAGGAGATGATCATATTCTATGCCCGCTTCCATCGCCTGTCGAGTCAAGTCCGTGATGATCTCTTCCTTTGAATAGGGGGCAAGGAATCCTTCGCGGATACCACGCTCAATATCGAATTCGTAATCAGGATTTCTCGTCTCACAGCCGAAAAGGCGGTAGGTGTCTATAATAGCCAGGTCTTCATTGGACACTTCCGTCCCTTCTTTGGCCCTGGCAATGCGTGGTGTCGCTGTCAGGCCAATTCTGGGACACATGAAATGATCAAAAATAAGGTTGCGGTTGATGGTTATTGAACGGTGACATTCATCCACTATCATAAGATCGTAAAAGTTGCTCGGGATACGGTTATAGATTAGTTCCAGTGTGTCTATAACTACAACGTGAACATCCTTGTTCTTGTGCGCGCCAAGATTTGCAGAGGTAATCCATGATGAATTGTATGTCGGGCTGATAAGGCTGAAGCCCTTTTGAATAGCCTGCCGAGCAAGGAACCTGCGATCAACGACAAACAGTATACGCTTCGCAAGACCATGCTGCATAAGCGCCTTGACAAGCGCAACAATAATGCGGGTTTTTCCCAGACCTGTTGCCATGTGGACCAGCATCTTCATCTTACTACTACGAAAAGCATCAATCAACGTCTTTATGCAGTCCAACTGATAATAGCGCTCTTTTCCAGCAGCCGGATCATAGCCTCCGGCAATGGTTGTATCAATAGTGATTTCCTGTTCACGGCTGCGCTGCTTTTCCTGCTCGATCTTCAGCTTCATTTCCTCCAGAGAGAGAAAACTGCCAACAGTTCTGAACTCGCCCGCGTCCACACCCCGCCAGGCCATGTCATAAAAGAGAATCTTTAACTCATCACCATTGCCTTTGGCGCAGGCGTACAGGAAGCTCGGCTTAAGAATGCGGGAGTATTTCAGACGCAGCTTCGGCAAAGCCTTTTTGGGTTCATCCAGCTTGTTCTCGATCACAGCCAAGGGAACGCCCTGAAGGTCCTGAAGCACGAAATCAGGCTTGATTGATTTACTGCCGGGGAACTCCGCCTGCTCTTCAGGCGTGAGGTCGTACTTCGGTTGATAAAGGAGGGTATCGCCCAATTTCCAATAAAGGTCTTTGAGCGTGTCATAGACCCTCAAGTCAACTGCTGATGCTTCGTTGTCGAATATCCCCGCAGCTGTCATTGAGACAAATTGGAAAGAAAAGGATTTATAACTATGAGGTCACCGACAGCCTGACCGCTCTGAAGGTCTTCGGTCAGAATTGTTTTACAACCAATCTCCTGGGCTGAGGCGACTATGAGACTGTCCCACCATGAAAAACGATAACGAGTACGCACTTCAAAAGCTTTTCTAAGCAGGCCTTCGGAGAACCAACATATTTCGATACTTCTGAGAATTGTCGAAATGTTCTCCTGTATGAGATCATCCGGCGCTCCGTTTCTGAGCATAACGCTGTAATATTCATTAACCACCTGAACGCTCGTAACAAGTCCGGCAGGGTCCTCAATAATTCGGAGCGCGCGCTCATGCCTGGCGTCCTCCGGCTTTTCAAGATGGGCGTATATCCAGATATTCGTATCAACGAATATCTTATCGCTCATAGCGTTCCTCGCGGGAAGGCATTATAACATTCTGAACACGCATGGTCCTGAACTCCCAGCGACGGGTATCCTCACTTTGCTTACCCATGCCTTCCATTTCTTCTTCAAGGGGCCACAATATCATCTCAATCCTCTTATGCCGCAATTCTTCAGGGATAGAAACCATATCGGGGGCGTCATTTATTACCCTTCTTAAAGGCTGCATAGTCCTGCACCTCCTTATCATGCTTTTTATTAAAGTATACAAGCTTTATGTTCTCAATATCCATAATGTTTATGCAAATAATCTGCAACTTGAAGTGTCCGATTTTTTCGGAGTTAAAAACAAAGCCCTCGTCACCGGATTCATCAATATAGACACGGTAGCTGATATTTTTCATGTTATTGGTCCAGCCGCAAATAACATCATCAGTTCTCCCAGATTTTTTCTATTATTCCTGTGATTTGATCACTTGCCTGCTGTTTCAACTTGGCAAGGGACTCTATCAGCTTATTATAGTCCTCCATAGCAGCGATAATTTCAAGCTGTTTCGGAATATTCCCCACATATGGAACCATAAAGCCTGCCATGTAATCCTGTGAAACTTTGACCATACTTGGAGACGCACCCACCGGAACCTTGCCAAAATACTCCCGCCCAATTTTTGAGTTAAAAAGATAAACTGCAAACTCAGGCAATATCAGATTTTCATCGAATTTCACTCTTGTAAGAAGATCCGGGAAGACAACTTTACTGCTCACATCTCTTGCCATGCCGGCCAGAGCCACCAGTTCCGGGGTATTGCCACGACTATAAAAGAAATCACCTTCACGCACAAAAAAACGCTCAATATCATCCCTCGTAAGACCCGTATATTTCACTTCGCTAAGATCAAGTCTGCCATTTTTCAGACAGGCAAGTGTAAGGACAGGAGTATCCCCGCCTTCACATCTGGGAGACCAGCCGTTCTTTGTATCAACAACAGCATCTCCTATAGGAGACATTTTATCCGTCTCTAAGTCAACATTGAGTTCGAGGTTCGCCAAAATCTTTTCCGCCCCTTCGATGATCGCCTGCTGACGGTCAATTTCAGCAATAATCGCCTCCTGTTCTTCTAAAATAAGAGGTAAAGGGATTTCAAATTCTCCCAGGAAATCAGCGCCCTGTTCGTTCTTGATTCCTTTGTTTTTCTGATCATTGATTAATCCATAAAATTGCCTTGATCTCAATATGTTGATTATAAAAGCCGGATTAGCATCCTCGGTATGTATTTCATACATCTGGTAGTGCGTCGAAGCTGCCAGTTCACACGGCACTATGGCAACCGCGCCTTGATGGATATTAATTTTTGATGTTAACAAGTCACCTTTCTTTGCTTTGTATAAATCCATCCCTGTTTCACGTTCATCACGAAAGTGAATTGCTCCATCACCAAAAGAAATTTTTTCTACCAAAGGTAGACTGCCATCATAATCATTCTTTTTAATTCGATCATATCGCGGTTCTATCAGCTCTTTCAGCTTCACCCTCGGATACTTCGCTGCTATGGTAATAATCTCCGTTAGCGTTTTCAGATTCTGATTCTTCTCAAGCACATCCTGCGCAAGAGCAGTGAGAAACTGCCTTGCTATATCCAACTCCAATGTATTTCGAGGGTCAAAAGACGATAGATAACGGGCGAGTTCCTCCGACCCTGCGGTTTTCAAACGTGCATACTGCTTGTCGAGGGTTTCATCAGTCACCGGCTCGCGCTCTGCTGCAAACGCCTGCCATGCCTTAATCTGAGTCTGAGAAAGGCTGCTACGGTAGTTGGGCAGGTTGAATGAATATAGATGCGCTCGCTCAATGCGGCGGGCGATTTCATTGCTGATTTTCCCCTGCCAAAGCTGGTCGTGCTGAGTCAGCCGGTCATCAAGCTCTTGCTGTGTGGTCTTCTCATTCTGTAATCGGGCGGTCAGACTCTCTTCAAGCTTCCTCCGCTCTTCCTTTGCCTTGGCTGACAATTCCTCCGTGGTTTCAGTACGAATACGCTCCTTCACACGCGGGTCGAGGGCCTTGATCCAATCAGCCGGGATGATGAAAGAGTGGCGGGTGTCAGGTGGTATCTTGCCTGTTCTCACATAGCGATGAAAGAGATCTATCGCCTCGGTGAGTTGGCATCCGGCTACTTGCTTCCGATTAGTTCCCGATGTGTATCCATCATTCGTGACCTTATAAAACCAGACATGCCGGGTCGGAGTACCCTTTTCAAAGTACAAGATTGAAGTCTTCGGCCCCTGTCCACCCTTGCTGACAAACACTCCTTGCGGCAGGCTGATGATGGCCCGCAGGTTGGCATCCTCCAATAGCGACTTACGCAGTGCGCGAGCGCTGCCCTGGTCCCAGGTCATGAAACCTTCGGACACGACTACTGCGCAGCGTCCGCCCTTTTTCAGGGCTTCCAGCATCAACTTAACAAAGAGGATGGTGGTTTCTGATTCCTTGGGGTATTCGCTCCAGACATCAGGATAAGCCTCCTGGTCTCGTTCAGCGCCGAAGGGTGGGTTTGCAAGGATAGCGGTTTTGCTCTCAGGGAAGAAATCTTTTTTGAATCTGGCAAGAGAGTCGCCCTGGATGATATTGGCCGGATTCAGTCCGCGAATGTAGAAGTTTATGGAGGCCATCTTGCGTATCATGCCGAGGTATTCAATACCCATAACGCCGTTGCGGTAAAAGTCGGTAGTTGCCTCAATGGTCGGCATAGGAGACTTCTTCTTTTTGAAATGCGCTTTAAACCACTCCGCCATTTCAGGGTGCGTTTTCGGTCCAGGCCATGCGTTGTCCTTTGTCACCGATTCCATAACGTACTCGAAGGCATCAAAAAGAAAGCCGCCGGTCCCACATGCAGGATCGAGAATAAGGTCTGAAAAACCGGGCTCAACCAACCCAACCATAAATTGCCTGATATGATCAGGCGTCCGGTAGAGGCCGATATCCTTGGTACCACCTGTCTCTGAAAGAGAAGATTCAATAGCATCACCGAGAAGGTCAGTCTTCAGCAGGCGTTCTTCATCCAGTTCACCGACAAGGCTGATGACTTCCTGGAGATTGCCGCTGGTCACATTATTAGTGAAGTTGGAATTCCCAAAGACCTCCTCTATCAAAACGAATTGGTCCTGGACCTTGATCGAGGGGTTCCCCTTGAGCACTTGTCTGGCCTCGCTCAGGATGCGGGCATAAAACGGGAAGAATTTATTGTTCAGAGCGGGAAGTATTTGTTCGTTGGGCACAAAGAAAAGAGAAGAAAACAGTAGGCTTTCGTTCTCACCACGGAAAATCGGACGGAGCTGTTCAAACTCAGGGTCGTGCTTCAGTTTTGCCTCAAAGATACGTAGCAACAGCAGTTCAATAATATATTCAACCCGCTGGACCGGCGTCCCTGCCGGGCGCAGCTTATTATGCAGCTTCTTCAATGTATTGTTGGTTGTGTTGTCAGCGTAATGAACGGTAGAACGGCCCATAATGTTTACAGCCCCCCCACCTTAAGCGATATATAGCAGTTTTCAGAATCGTCCGGCCACTTACCGCCCTCGATCGGTTTGCCGGCGACGGCAAAGTGTTTTTGGTCTATGTTGTCAAAAATACGCGGCATATGGCATATATACTACAATAGGTTATGATTTTATGCCACAGTTGGGATGTATTATAACAGCCTATTTTGCATTCGGGATAAACAGCGGGTTGCCGTTTTTATCTTTAAACGCCGCAATGGCATCCTGCCCTTCCTTTGATATGAGCCAGTTAATGAATTCAGTGGCCTCTTTAAATTTTACATGCTTGTATTTTTCCGGATTCACTGCCATAACGCCATACTGGTTAAACAACACCGAATCGCCTTCAAGTACCACTGCCATCTCAAGCTTATCCTTGTCTACTGTAGCAAGCCAGGTGCCCCTGTCGGTGAGCGTGCAGGCCCTCTTTTCATCGGCAATGCGCTGGGTCTTCTCCATGCCCTGCCCTACCTCGATATACCACTTCTGTCCCTTAGGCTCCACATTAAGTTTCTTCCATAGGGACAATTCCTTTGTGTTCGTTCCTGAATTATCACCTCTTGAGACAAACACCGATGATTCGGCAATCTTTTTAAAGGCTTCTATAGCCGACTTCATACCTTTAATCCTGGCAGGATCATCTGTGGGGCCGATAATGACGAAATCGTTGTACATGAAATCGTGGCGGTTCACGAAGAAGCCCTCCTGAACAGCCTTCAGTTCCTGTTCCTTTGCATGAACTAACACAACGTCCGCGTCGCCGCGCTTACCCATCTCAATGGCTGCTCCCGTGCCTCTGGCCACTACCTTTACCCTGATGCCGGTCTTTTTTTCAAATATGGGAAGTATATGGCCGTAGAGTCCTGAGTTTTCAGTGCTGGTTGTTGATGCGCAGATTATCGAAGTCTCGGCAGCTACAATACCCGGGAAACAGAGACACATTAAGACCAGAAGTGATGCAACAATGTACTGTGCTTTCATATCTCGTTCCTTATTTTTTTTATTCCTTAAGGCTCATTTTACGGGCCGGCCTTCTTATCAGGTCATGCGTCCTTACACCTTCCGGGACAGGTATGAAAATCACATCTTCATTCCTTGCCGTCGTCAAGTCGAACCCTTCAACATCCCTTATAAAAGATACTTCAAAAACCTCTTCCTCAAGCCCCGTGGATAGAAACTCAATTGGATCACCGATATCCAGCCTGTTTCTCAAGCCCACCTTTGCGAACAAGCCGTCAATGTCAAGGACAACGCCAACGAGTTCGTGACTCATCCTGTAGCTTTCTCCATCAAAATTATAATCCTCATCAGGCTGTCTGCCAAACAGCATCCCGGTGGTATACCCCCTGCTGCTGAACATGGATAGTTCCCTCAGCCACCTTTCTTTCACGGTATATTCCGTGCAATCCGATATGGAATCAACCGCCTCGCGGTATGTCTTTACAACTCCGGCCGCATAGTTTATCCCCTTCATCCGGCCCTCTATCTTGAAGCTGTCAATACCGGCCTTGGATAATAATTTGAGATGCTCAATCAGGCAGAGGTCCTTTGAACTCATGATATAAGTGCCCCTTTCATCCTCGTAAACAGGCAAGTATTGTCCCGGCCTCTTTTCCTCCATAAGCGCATAGTTCCATCTGCACGAGTTTGTGCACTCCCCGGTATTGGCGCTCCTTGATGCCAGAAAACTGCTGATGTAGCACCTGCCGGAATATGAAATGCAAATGGCCCCGTGAACAAAGACCTCAAGTTCCAGCACGGTCTTTCCACGGATTTCCCAGAGTTCATCAATATTCAATTCCCTTGAAAGAACGAGCCTCTTTGCCCCCATGTCTTGCCAGAAAACGGCTGCCTCAGAGTTGGTGATATTGGCCTGCGTGCTTATATGGATATCAAGTTCAGACGCCCTTTTTTTGAACATTGAAAATAGTCCTGGATCGGAAACGATTACTGCATCAGGCCTCGCCTCTCTGAGCAGTTCAATATGCCCTTCTATCGCGGCAAAGTCTCTGTTATGAGGAAAGATGTTGACGGTCACATATGCCTTCACGCCCCGATCGCGGGCGTAGGCAATAGCATGTTTAAGTTCCTCCGGCCCGAAATTGCCCGCCCTGCCCCTCAGACTTAAGCGGGAATCTCCAAGGTAGACGGCGTCGGCCCCGTAATGGATAACAGTGACCAGCTTTTCAAAGTTTCCGGCGGGCGCAAGCAGCTCGGGACGCTTCATCAGCGAATCCCCTTCTTGTATTTCTTTATAGCCTCGGTCGCCAGGAAGTCGCAGCGCTCATTTTCAGCATGACCGTTGTGTCCCTTTATCCAGACCCACTGTATTTCATGCGGCCCGGCCGCCTTTAACAGCCTCTCCCAGAGGTCCCTGTTCATGACTTCTTTTTTCTGCGAGTTTTTCCAGTTATTCCTGAGCCAGCCTGTAATCCACTCGTTCATTCCCTTCACTATGTAATTGGAGTCCGTAGTAACGCGCACGCTGCAGGGGACCCTGAGAGATTCAAGTGCGGTTATTACACCCATAAGCTCCATCCTGTTGTTGGTCGTCATCCCCTCCGAACCCGAGACCTCCTTCACCTTGTCATCCAGGCGAAGTATGGCCCCGTACCCCCCTGCCCCGGGATTGCCGCTGCAAGCGCCGTCTGCGAATATCTCTACATATGGTTTATCAGTCTTTTTCATGTTCACTCAACCCATTTTTCTTCTGAGCGTAAGCCGTGTTATCCCAAGTATGCGGGCGGCCTCTGACTGGTTGTCCTTCGTATGCGACATGACAAACTCCAGAGCGGCCTTGTCTACTTCGCTGTGGATTTTATCATAAAGGTTCTTTTCCTTTCCTGATATGGCGTCCCTGAGAAACTGCGTCACCACGGATGCTAAAGACACCTCCGTTTCCCTGGGTCCGGTCACCGACCGCTCCCCAAGGTCTTTAAGGTCATGGGTAGTAAGATATGGGGTCCTGCTCAGGGCGATGGCTGAACGAATGGTGTTTTCCAGTTCCCGGATGTTCCCCGGCCACTCGTAGGCAAGCAGCCTGTTGTCGAAGGCCCTTGTAAAGCCCTTTATCACCCTTTGTTCCGTGTGACGGTACCTGTAAAGGAAAAAATGTATCAGCGGCAGTATATCGTCTTTCCTTTCACGGAGGGGCGGGGTATGAATAGATGTGACCCTGAGCCTGTGGTACAGGTCTCCCCTGAATCTCCGTTCCCGCACCATTTGGGCCAGATCACGGTTGGTGGCGGAAATGACCCTGACGTTGACCTTTATTTCCCTTGTCCCTCCCACCGGGTAAAATGTCTGCGTCTGAAGAAAACGCAACAGCTTGCCCTGCAGGGTCAGGGGGAGTTCCCCTATCTCATCGAAAAAGACGCACCCTTCGTCCGCTACCTTGAGCATGCCGTCCTTGGATGCAACAGCTCCTGTGAACGAGCCCTTCTCATGGCCGAAAAGCTCCGATTCAAGAAGATTCTCAGGCACTGCCGCACAATTTATAAGAACAAAGGGCTTTCCAAAACGTGAAGAGAGCTGAACAATGCCTTCGGCGATAAGTTCCTTGCCTGTACCGGTTTCTCCGGTAATCAGGACCGGTACTTCCACCTGCGACAGCCTTGCAAGCTTCTTGCACACATCCATTATGCCCGGAGATTGCCCGACAATCGCACAGGTCAGGGCCGGGGATAATTTAGGCAGAGAGATTGTGTCTTTAAGTTCTTCCCGAAGCACATCAAGCGTCTCTATAAAACCGCGCATGACTTTTGCGTCCATTGGATATTGCAGGACCTCGTAAGCCCCGAAGGTCACGGCCTGCATAACAGAGTCGGTATTTTTCATGCGGGTAATCGCAACAACAAAGCAGTCCTCGCCATATTCCTTTATAAGGGCGGGCTTGATCGTATCAATGTCAAAAAAAATGATGCCGCTTTCCGGACGGTCCATGCCGGTCTCAAGTCTGAAGCCGGACGGAAGGCAAGACCCCAGTTCCTTCTTCAGCTCGGATTCTTCGGTTACAAGGGATATGTTCATATTAGATTTCATGCTGTATATATAATATACAATACGGTCATATTATAATCAATACCAAAATACCTTGAACTCAAAAAATCCAGTAGTTTCAATAAATATCAAGCTGGCATGTAACTTGTAAAGTAAATCAAATTCCCCCTTAGAAAAGGGGGCAGGGGGTTGTAAAAAGATGGTTGTAATACGTAAGTTATAAAAAAATGTACTGTTTTTTTGTGACAACCCCCTTTCTCCCCCTTTATTAAGGGGGAATATCAGATAAATCTAACCTTGGAGGGAACAGGATGCATTTTACGGAAGAGCAGACGCAGCGATACAGCCGCCACATTATACTGCCGGAGGTGGGTGCGAGAGGACAAAAAAAACTGCTTGAGGCGCGTGTGCTGATAGTCGGGGCCGGAGGACTCGGCAGCCCGGTAGGATATTATCTCGCCGCAGCAGGGGTCGGCAGCATAGGCATGGTGGATGATGATATTGTGGAGATAAGCAACCTGCAGCGCCAGATAGCCCATAGTACAGCGAGCATAGGCCTGCCGAAGGTCTTTTCCGCCAAGGAGACTTTTGAGGCCCTGAATCCTGATGTCAGCGTCACGGCTATCAGGGACAGGCTCACGCCGGGCAATATATCGGACCATTTTGAGGGATATGACGTTATAGTGGACGGCAGCGACAACTTCCCGACCCGCTATTTGGTAAACGACGCCTGCGTGAGGATGGGGAAACCCCTTGTGAGCGGCGCAATATTGAGATTCGAGGGGCAGGTTACAACTATTGTGCCGGGTGAAGGACATTGTTACCGCTGCATATTTGAGGAGATGCCTCCTGCAGGGCTTGTGCCTTCATGTGCGGAGGCGGGAGTCATCGGCGCGATAACCGGCGTAATAGGCTCTCTTCAGGCAATGGAGGTCCTGAAACTTATACTCCGCAAGGGCGACGTGCTGAAAAACAGTTTGCTTGTATATGATGCCCTGAAGGCCACCTTCAGGAAGGTAAGGGTCCCAAAGAGGACGGACTGTCCGGCATGCGGAGAAAACCCGGTTTCAGTGGATAATGCAGTTTACGAGCCCGCCTACTGCGGGGTCAGATAAAATATTTCCAGCAGGAGGTGTTGTATGGATGGAGCAAAGATTTACGGCTTGTGTCTTGAGCGGCTCAAGCATCAGATTACAGCAGCAAAACAGAGGGCTGAAAACAATGGGATCTCCATTGACGGAGAAATCATATTGGAAAGTTACAACACTGGTGACATAGAGGACATTATAGACATACTTGAACTCTACGATTTGGGAGAGAGAACTCAGGACGCCCTGCTGGAGAAACTGGACGACCTGGCCTATACGGCTTCCGTATTATTACGCCGTGAGTTGAGGTTTGATTATAATAAGGACGGTCATCTCGGAATTTATCTTTCACTTAAAGCCTTGCCTGAACCCGTTCATCCCTTATCAGAGCAATATGTGTTGACCTCGTAAAACAATTGCCCTTCCATGATAAAATAGAGTTAGCTCTTACGATCAGGTCCTGACGCCGGGGTCATTTCCGAGCAAATTCGGGAAGGGGTGCAAACATGCATGTTGAGACGGGTCTTTTGGTCATAGAATCAGTCCTGCTGATTTTCACCATCGTCCTTCTCCTTTACAGCATAAGGGAAGGAAAAGGGCGAAAGGCGATTATCCTGGAAATCGGAAAGGCCTCAAAAATATTGACAAGACAGGAATATTTCCTTGCAGTCACCGATTCAATGATGGATGCAAAAGAGGAAGTGGTCGGCTGCATTACCGGAAGGCCTCCCAGAGAAGATGACCTGAAAAGGACAAAAGACATTATGAACAGAATCGAAAAAATGGTCGGTGACGGAGTGCAAATAAAATATCTCATGCCGAAATTCCCGGACAGACTTCATATAGGCGCTCTGTACAAAAAAGCCGGAGCGGAGATTAAATATAGCTCCTGCCTGGTAATGCACGATACCCGCTATATAGTAGTTGATGCCGTTCTGTCTGTTGTCGGAACCGCAGATGGGGTCGGAGAAAAAGAGGCGACTAAAAAAGGTTATAGGATTCCTTCTGAGGGAATATCCGACATATTGAGAGATTCATTCTATCGTTGTTGGGAGGGCAGTACGAGCTATGAAGATTACGTTCAGGAAGTGCTCAAACAGACCGGGGCATCCCCGAAACAGCTTGCACGCGAGTTTCATATGGATGAAAAAGAACTTGAAAAATTAGTATCGGGCTGATCGAGGCTTGAAATTGCATTGCCTGATTTGAGGTTATAGTGTTTTGTGATACAATATCGGCATGGATATCAAAGGACACATTCAACTGCTGCTTAAGGCCTCTCACGGAGACCCCTTCTCCGTGCTCGGCATGCACATTCATGACGGTCGGATCCAGGTCAGGGCCTTCATCCCCGACGCCAGGGAGGTATGGGTAGTCAGACCGGCCGGACCGAAGGCCAAAAAGAACGCCGGAAGGAAGTCCGCGGTTGAGATCGAGACTGTTTATCCGATGACAAAGTTGCATCCTGAGGGCTTTTTTATTGCCGACCTGGAAGGGGAGACGACCCCTTTTGGTTATAGACTCAGAAAACTTACGCACGGCGGTGGGACCAGGGAATTTTATGATCCTTATAGTTTCGGCCCGGTCCTGACCGACTTCGACATACACCTCTTCAGCGAGGGGACCCATTACAAGAACTATGAGAAATTAGGCTCCCATGTTATGACTATTGGAGGCGTCCAGGGGGTACACTTTGCAGTATGGGCCCCCAATGCACAGCGTGTAGGAGTTGTCGGCGACTTCAACAGGTGGGACGGCAGACGCCACCCAATGAGACTGATGGGGAGTTCGGGCATCTGGGAGATATTCATACCGGGCCTGGGAGAGGGGCAGTTATACAAGTTTGAAGTCAAATCCAAATATAACAATTATCAGGAGTTAAAGGCCGATCCCTTTGCCTTTTTCTTTGAGATGAGACCCAAGACCTCGGCCGTTGTATACAATATCGACAATAAACATGAGTGGCTTGATCAGGCATGGATGGACAAGAGGGCAAAGAGGAACTGGTTTGAATCTCCCGTATCCATTTATGAAGTGCATCCCGGTTCCTGGATGCGCGTTCCAGAGGAGGACAACCGGTTCCTCACATACAGGGAGTTCGCGGACAGGCTGGTGCCTTATATCGTGGAGATGGGCTTCACACATATAGAATTCATGCCTGTCTCCGAGCACCCGTTTGACGCCTCGTGGGGCTACCAGACCATAGGTTATTATGCCCCCACCAGCAGGTTCGGACCGCCCGAAGACTTTATGTACCTGGTGGATATGTGTCACAGAAACGGTATAGGCATCATTATAGACTGGGTCCCGGCCCATTTCCCGAGAGACGCCCACGGGCTGGCCTTTTTCGACGGGACATGCCTGTACGAACACGAAGACCCGAGAAAGGGAGCACACAAGGAATGGGGCACTCTGATATTCAATTACGGCAGAAACGAGGTCAAAAACTACCTTATATCCAATGCCCTGTTCTGGCTTGAGAAATACCACATAGACGGCCTGAGGGTTGATGCAGTCGCCTCCATGCTCTATCTTGACTATTCCAGGAAAAGCGGAGAGTGGGTGCCCAATGCGTACGGAGGCAATGAAAACCTGGAGGCCATAGAGTTCCTGAAGAGATTTAACGAAGTGGTGCATCAGCACCATCCCGGAGTCCTCACTATTGCCGAAGAGTCGACGTCCTGGACAGGTGTTTCAAGGCCTACATATCTCGGAGGCCTCGGTTTCAGCATGAAATGGAATATGGGCTGGATGCACGACACGCTGTCTTTTTTCTCAACAGACCCGATTCACCGCAAATACCATCTCAACAACCTCACCTTCGGAATGCTTTACGCCTTCACCGAAAACTTCGTGCTTCCCTTGTCGCACGATGAAATCGTCTACGGCAAATGCTCCATGGCGGACAAGATGCCGGGCGACAGCTGGTGCAAGTTCGCCGGACTCAGGGCGCTTTACGGTTACATGTACGGCTTCCCCGGCAAAAAGCTGCTTATGATGGGGTCCGAGTTCGGCCAGTGGAATGAATGGGACTTTGACAAGAGCCTTGACTGGCACCTCCTCCAGTACGAACCTCACCATAAGCTCCTTAAATTCATAAGCGACCTGAATGCCCTCTACATCAGCGAGCCTGCCATGCATGAAGTGGATTTCAACTGGAAGGGCTTTGAATGGATAGACTTCAAGGACGGAGAAAATACAGTGGTGTCCTTTATTCGAAGGGCCTCAGACCTGGAGGATTTTTTGATATTTGTTATAAACCTGACTCCGGTTCCGAGGCATAACTATCGCATTGGGGTCCCGAAGGATGGTTTTTACAGGGAGATGTTGAACAGCGATTCAGCCGTTTACTGGGGAAGCAACATGGGCAACGAGGGAGGACGATTCACGGACTATTTTCCTTGTCACGGGAGAGACTTCTCGCTGAACCTGACTTTGCCGCCGCTTTCCGTGCTCGTGCTGAAACCGTAGATTCTGCAGCATCCTTTTTTTGAATTCAGCACATATTCCATGCCCGGTATGGTGAGACCAGACTGAACAAAAACTTTTTCTATTGGGAGATAGCATGTCCGGTGGCATTACAGTCAGGGTGCTCGGTGACTACGGCCCCTTTTCGAGGATCGGCAAGAGCATCGGTTATCAGGTCCTTATCAACGGATCCAGCTATCTGGTGGACTGCGGATCACCCCTGTTTCAGCAGATAGGCGGCCATGGCCTCAAGACGCTCAAGGGCCTGGTGATTACCCATTGCCATGATGACCACAAAAGGTGGTTCTCCGATCTCGCCCTCTTCAATATGTATGCGCCGGACATAACGGAAAGGGTCACTCTGCTTACATCGGAGGAGATAAACCGACAACTTGTTCAGTCCTCCGAGCCTGCCCTCAGCAGGAGTCTTTCGCGTGATTCCAAACGGGTTGTAGATCTGGCATATGAAACATATGTTGATTACAGAATGCTTGGGCCTCGTGCAAGATACCGGATAGTTGTCAGGGATGAGGGCCTCGGCAAGTCTTCACTTGCCATAGTTGATACAAATGGGAATCCCGCGGGTCCGGACAAGGCGAAGATCATCATCAGTCGCAAATACGGTACGCTCAGGATGCTCTTCAAAGACCCTGATTATGGTGAGTGGGTGGAGCCGGAGTGCTTTTACCCTTTTTCTTCCGGGGTGTTTTACGAACATGACATGAATGTCTTCAGGGACCCGACAGGCTTTACCATAGAGGCCTTCAACGCTCCGGTCTGGCACGGCGTTCCGAGCATAGGTGTCAAATTCAAAACCGACAAAGAGACACTGGTCTTCAGCGCGGACACCTGCCATGATATTGAGTTATGGAAACAGCTCTGCACGGAAAAACACGTGATTAAACCCGTTATGCCTTTCTCGGAATTCGAAGCTGCCTCCATTATTCACGGTGACATCAACGACTTTGTAGAGAGGATATGGAGCAGAGAGAGGTTTGAGGATGCAGTCAGGACTTTCGATGATGCCATAACCATACATGACATAGCCGTCAGGAACAGCGTAGTGCACACGGACTATCGCAAGCTGCCTAACACGGTCCTCAGGAAGGATTGCGTTATACTTACCCACAGCCCTGACACAATGACCTCCGAGTGGGTCCTGAGCAAGGCCGAAAAGACCTTCAGGATTAACGGACCATCCTTTTTCGAGGTGGTGGACGGATGCTTGTATCCCTGTGACGCCGACCTCTATCACAAGGAAGCCGGCAGATATTTCGTGGGATACCGAAATCCCTCCGGCGCGCATTATCTGTATGAAAATGACAAGCTGCTTACCCTTTCGGCAAAAGAGGAACCGGATGCAGGCAGGTTGCTTTATCGTGCGGACCTCTACGAGGACATATCCGGCAAATACTTTCCCGTGCTCCTGAACTCAGACAAGATATATCAGGAAAGGAAAGACGGCCGTGTTGAACTTTTGGAAATCACGAATGAGGGCAGCAAAGGGAAAATCGTGGACAATATCAGGGGCCGTTTGCCCGGCCTGCACAGTGAGCGGAATACGAAACCGGAATAATCACCTCATTAAGTATCTCTCCGGATTTTCGGATATGCATTTCATAAGCATCTCTTCTTCGTAACCCTTTTCTAACAGCCCCTTTATAGCCTCGGTTACAGGCAGGCAGCCTCCCAGAAGCCTGCCTCTGTTGTCCGCGGCAGCCAACTTGCCTGCATACAATCCTGAGACCCTGACCGAATCGGAGATGACGACGATTCGGTCAGGATTCTTGACCCTGAAGACCAGCTCAAGTGTGGCCGGGTGCAGATGGTAGAGATCTGCTATTACCTCGATGTAAACGTCCCTGTTGAGAAGTCCGAAACCGGCAATTCCAGGCTCTCTGTGGTGATAGCCCCTCATCGCATTAAATATGTGGGTGATACCCGTTGCGCCGGCCCTGAAACCAGCCTCTGTCTCAGCATAGGTCGCGTCGGAATGTCCCATGCTTACAATGATACCCCTTTGGACAAGGGATTTTATCAGTCCGGGGGCCCCCTCAAGTTCAGGAGAAACTGTAACTATACGTATAATGTCTTCAAAACCTTCGATAAGTTCCGACATCCTGTAATCTGAAGGCTCCAGGAAGGTCATGGCATTGAGTGCCCCGCACTTTGCCGGATTAAGGAAAGGCCCTTCGAGGTGAAGGCCGATAATCCGCGCCGCGCCGGAAAGAGACGCATTCTGTTTTTCCATGGCGTTCTTTATTACGGCCATATTCTCTCTCATGACCTTTATCGTCGCCGGGTATACTGCGGGAAGAATTTCGGTAACGCCCTGCAAGCCGTGCAGTTCCGCGATTCTGAGGATATGATCTTCGACCGTTGTGCGGGTATCGAAGCCTCCCAGGCCGTGGGTATGAATGTCTATGATATTCATAAGCTCTTTACTTCCTGATATTTAATGAATAACATCCGGCATGCCTGCCTTATAAGTTTCTCCCTTCCGTATATTTAAAAAATATCGTAGGCTTGAAAGGTCTGTTTTGCTGACAGGCAAAAACGACCTGACCTTAATCATTGTACCACATGTAAATTTGAAACGTTTGCAGTTCCAAACATGATGTCTGCCTCGCCAGGACAGGAAAAATGCCTGCCTTGAAAAATGAATGTTTTATTCCGCAATATTGATATGTTATATTTGATACATGAATAAATTATCAGTCATGCTGATAGTTTCTGTATTTATGTGTCTCTCACTGCCTCTTGCCGCTTCCGGAAAGACCGCGGACAAGAAAGTCGTCTCAGGCAACCAGCCCGTCTCCTCTCATCCCGCTGCTCCGGTTGCCTCTGCGTCCATTAAACCTTCCGACGAAGGTTACGACGTTATGCTCCTCATGGATTCTTCCGGCAGCATGAAAAAAACCGATCCTCAAAATTATAGGAAGGCAGCCGCCAAATTGCTTATATCGCTCCTCGGGCAGAAAGACCGTGTTGGCATTTTAAGTTTTGGCAATAAAATCAAGACGCTTATTCCTCTCACGCCAGACCTGCGTAAAAACAAGGGGCGTCTATTTGCCGCTGTCGAAAAGATCTCATCCAGAGAATTTTCTACACACATACATTCAGCTGTAAAAATGGGCTACGAGGAATTGAAGTCCTCCACGAGGAAGAAGAGAATTTTGGTGCTGATGTCCGATGGAAAGCTTACGTTGGGGGATGCTGAAAAAGACAAGGCGGCTGTCATGGAACTGAAAAATTTCCTGCCGGTCCTCATCAAGGCCGGTGTCCCCATATACTCTGTAGCGTTCTCCGATCTTTCAGACGACAAACTCCTGCAAAGTCTCGCCAGGGAGACCGGAGGGTTTTTCAGATTTGCCAAAAAGGACAAGGACATTCATGTAATCTTCACTTCCATTTTCGAGAAGATGAAATCCCCGGACACGGTGCCTCTGGAAGGCGAGGAGTTCACACTGGACAAGGATGTCAAAGAGGCTACCCTGGTAATTACCAAGAAGGCGGGTACTACCACATTTCTCGTGTCGCCTGCCAAGGAGACCTTTACGCCTGCCAAGCATGCCAAAGACATCAACTGGTTTGAGACCGGTGTCTTCGACATGATCACAATCTCGGGACCAAGGACCGGCAGATGGAGGGTAAAACTGAGCACCACAGAGGGCAACAAGGTCTTTGTCATAACCAACATGAGCCTCAAAAGTTCTTTTGACAAAGGCTTTGTGGAAAAGGGTAAAGACGTTGTAGTGGATGCCTGGCTCGAAAAAGATGGAGGCATGATAAAGGAAAAAGAAGTCCTTGACAAGATTGCGTTTTTCTCCGATGTCTCATCACCGGCCGGTAAAGTCTCCAGGCTTGGGCTTCAGGACAACGGCACTTCAGGAGACTCAAAGGCTGGAGATGCTGTTTACTCCTCTCATTTTGGGGTGGATTCGTTAGGACAATACGAAATGAAGATAACAGCCGAGGGGAAGACCTTCAAGAGGGAAAAGACCTTTCACTTTAGCGGCGTTGGACCTGCTGAAACACCCAAGCCCCCGGCTTTGGAAACAAAGAAGACGGAAGAGCAAAAGCCTGAAATTAACAAGTCTGAAGTTTCAAAGCCTAAAGTTCCAAAACCTGAAGTTCATAAAGACGAAATTTCGTGGAAGCCGGTGCTTGTCAAGTTCGGACTTGTGAACCTGGCACTTATCACGGTCGTTCTGGCGGTATTGATCGTGCGTAAGATACTTATGAAAATCAGGGCCCGAGGCCCCAGGAGCAAAACCAGGAAAAAGCATGAAGATAAATATTGATGTCTTTTATCTGCTTTGCATGGCAGAGCTTTTCATCATTCTGCTTGTCCTGACGGTATTTTTCTTTGTCAGGACAAGAAAATTCAAAAAGCTCTATGAAAATGTGCAAAAAAACCCGGTAGTCCCCGTGCGGCCAGGTGAGATTCCCGAAGTTGTCCCGGACAATGAAATCCGGAAAGCTGAGTTCACGGTTGACGATAAACAGGTGCATTCAGAGCAGGCATTGCCGGCTGCCTCTATTGAAAACGTAGAGGACGGCTCCTCCGTGCAGGGCAATATCAGGAAGCTCAACCAAATTGTCGATTTCCAGAAAAACAAGATATTGGACCTCATGGGTTATAAGGACCTGATGGAAAGCGCGAGCAAGAAACTTACGACCTTACAGCAGAGCAACGAGGAGTTCACTGAAAAAATAAGGAAGTTGGCCGAATCTTCACCTAACAAGGAGGATTTCACGCTGAGTCTCGCTGCCATAGAGGACAATAATAATAAGATGTCTTCCTTCATCAGTATAATGGAAAAGGAAAACTCTACTCTTTCGGACAAGTTCGTTTCATGGGAGGAGAACCTGAAGGGTTTATGGGAGCAGGCCGAATCAGGTGGGGAAGTGGACGAAGGCCTTTATTCGGAGGCTGTCCAGGGGAAAGATGAGCTGGTAGCAAAACTGAAGGAATTCGAGGAGCAATTTAACGAAAAGCAAAAAACGCTCAATGAGATGCAACAGCAGTACGATGAACTGGAAACTGAGTATATGGTCCTGTACAGGCAACAACAGGCTGCCGACGCCGCTCAAACCGAAGCAGACAAGTCCCCTCCCCAATAGGTTTATCTCTAAGGGATATCAAAGCCTTTCAATAGTTATTTCTCATTGGTTTGGCATAACCCCCTGCTATTTGGAAACGTAACGACCGATTCCGTTCCTTTATCGGATTTGATTTGAAGCGTTCCCCTGAGTTGTCCTGTTAAAACATTGACAAGCTGGAGACCCAGTGTTTTTGCCTCTTTATAATCAAAACCTTTCGGCAGGCCGACGCCGTTGTCTTTGATGACCAGTGTGCAGGTATCATCGTCCGTCTTTGTAAAATGAACGCTCAAGACCCCGTTTCTACTGTCGGGGAAAGCGTATTTGAAGGCATTTGTGAGGAGTTCGTTGATTATCAGGCCGCATGGCACGGCTGTTTCTATATCAAGTTCAATGTCCTTAATGTTGATTTCCGTGGTGATTGCACTGGTATCTATCCGGTACAGGCTGATTATCTCTGAAACTATTGACTTGATGTAGTCCTCAAAATTAACGACTGATAAATCTTTTGTCTGATAGAGTTTTTCATGAACAAGGGCCATGGACTGGACCCTCTGCTGGCTTTCCTCAAAGAGGGTCCGCACAGTAGCGTCCTCTATCTGTCTTACCTGTAAGGAAAGGAGGCTCGACACGACCGCCATGTTGTTCTTCACCCGGTGATGGATCTCCCTGAGAAGTGTTTCTTTTTCTCTCAGAGAACGGGCCGTCTGTTCTTCGGCCTTCTTGCGTTCGGTAAGGTTCTCAAAGGTAATCAAGTTTCTATTTCCTATGGGTGACAGGTAAAATTTGATATATCGGGTTGAACCGTCTTTGCAGGTAACCGTTGTTTCCATGGGTTCCATTTCTTGTCTGGTTCTAACGGCTGTTTCAACCTTTTCAATCCATTCCATCCTGACTTCTTCCCTGTATTTCTCCTCCGGATAAGCAAGAGGCCACCAGTTTATTACATCCGAAACATCTTCCAGCGTATAACCGAAGAGTTCCGTGAACTTCTTGTTCGCCATA
>Ga0315281_10001416_pt1 | contig 35371 bp, 31 predicted proteins | sample YL17G07_0_MG_FD_204540 | JGI IMG/M metagenome (GOLD analysis project Ga0315281, IMG submission 204540) | Sediment microbial communities from Yellowstone Lake, YNP, Wyoming, USA - YL17G07_0 | ecosystem: Environmental > Aquatic > Freshwater > Lake > Sediment | place: USA: Wyoming | collected...
GGGGGCGCGAGCCCCCCTTGGGGGAGCGAACGCGGGTGAGCGACGGGTTCGATTCCCCCCGGCTCCACCATCTGTTTGGGCAACTCATTACGTAGATACTCCCCACTATCGTGGGGACCCCTACTGATTAGCAGGGGAATCGAAACACTATTCTGAAAGAACTTTATCCAGCGATGTTTTGAGCTCTGTCTTCTCGAGTATACCCGCGAAGGAGTCGGCGACCCGACCGGACGCATCGAGGACTAGGATCGTAGGCGTCGACTGGACCCCGTATGTCCGTGCAGCCTCGAAGTCGATCGAGATGTCTATCTCCTTGAAATCCACCTTACCTTCGTATTCTTTTTCCAGCTCCTTCACGAGAAGCTCCGCGGGACCGCAGGCCGCTCACCCGGGCTGGGTAAATAAAATAACCTGTGGCTTTCCCTCCCCGTGGTCGGCGGCGCTGCTGTCCTGACCATTTGGAGTTGCCTTCTTGGCCCCGCACCCACCCCACGCAATCAACGAAACGGCAAGCGCAAGAGACAGAGTCACAAGAACATAATTGCGCGAAGTTCTCACTCTCACTTCACCCGTATAATCCGTATCCCAATTTCCAAAACGACAAGCCGCTCCTTGATATATAATATATCGGCTCACGGGTAAAGAGAGAATAGACGGCATGCCGCTCACAATGACCCTGAAGGTCATGATAAAAGAGCTCAGAAGCGGTCTCGAGTCAGAGACGAGAGGACAGCGGAACGCTGGTACCCCAGGATAAAAGGAGGAAAAGCCTATGGTTTCGTTCGAGCCGAGCGAAGAACAGGCGATGGTGAAGGAGACGATCGCGGGCTTCGCCACCGACCAGATGGAACCGCTCATGAGGGAGTGTGACGAGTCGGGGGAGGTCTCGCCCGACCTCGTCAAGACGGGTTGGGAATTGGAGATCATCTCCTCGTGCGTACCCGAACAATACGGCGGGTTCGGCGAGGGTCCCTCGGCGCTGACCGGGGTGATAGCCTACGAGGAGCTGGCCCACGGGGACCTCTCCACCGCCATGCACATCGTGTCGCCAACGATGATGGCCTACACGGTGCTCCTGGAAGGCACTGACGAACAGAAGGCCGAACACCTGCAGCCGTACTGCGGGGACGAATTCAAGGCGGCCGGTGCCGCGCTGGTTGAACCGCGCTATTCCTTTTGCGCTTCTTCACTGGCGACCGCGGCCGTGCGCGATGGAGAAGAGTACGTATTGAAGGGGCGGAAGTGCCTCGTCCCTCTCGCGGCCGATTCGGACAACCTGCTGGTCTTCGCGACCACGAACCCGGGCGCGGGTTTCGCGGGCGTTGACGCCTTTATCGTGCCCCGGACGGCAGACAATCTCGTGATAAGCGAGCGGGAGAAGAACATGGGACTCAAGGCGCTCGCCACCTACGAGGTAACCCTCAACGACGTGAGGGTCCCGCTTGCAAGCAAGGCCGGCGGTGACGGAGGCATCGATTACCTCAACCTCTTGAGCCGCTCGCGGCTGGCCCTTGCGGCGATGGCCGTAGGGTTGATGAGACGCGCGGCCGAGCATTCCCGCGACTACGCCAGGGACCGTATCGCCTTCGGCGAGCCTATAGGTTCCCGGCAGGCGATCGCGTTCATGGTCGGGGAGATGTTCATGGAGACCGACGCGACCAGGATGCTTCTCTGGGAGGCGGCCTGGAAGTGCGACCGCGGAGAGGAGTTCGCGAAGGACGCCGCCCTTGCCAAGAATTACGCCGCCGACAAGTGCATGAAAGTGTGCGACGGGGCAATTCAGGTGATGGGAGGCCACGGTTACGTCCGGGATAACATGCCCGAGCTCTGGTTCCGCAACGCGCGTGCTTTCTCGACTCTTGACGGCATTGCAATGGTTTAGGGGGTGACCCAAGTGATAGATTTCGAACTTTCACCTAGGACAAAGGGCACGCAGAGGATGCTGAGGGCCTTCGCCGAGCAGGCCCTGCGTCCCGTCGCGAGGCAGTACGACGAGGAAGAGCACGAAAGGCCCATGGACCTCATCAACATGGTGCACGGGTTCATGAAGGGCGGGATAGGCGGCGGCGGGCTTACAGGCGGTGCGCCGAAAAAAGAGGGAGAGGGAGAGAAGAAGGAAAAGAAGCCGTCCGAGCGCCAGCTTATGACGGCGGTCACCATCGAAGAGATATTCTGGGGTGACGCCGGTATCGCGCTCGCGTTTCCCGGGCCGGGACTCGGCGGGGCGGCCGTACAGGCGACCGGCACCCCCGAGCAGAAGGAGCTCTTCCTGGCGAGGTTCGCCGGCGACACACCCGTCTGGGGGGCGATGGCGATCACCGAGCCTGAGGCCGGCAGCGACACCGCGAACATCCGCACCACGGCGGCAAAGGACGGGAACGAGTGGGTGCTGAACGGCGAGAAGATATTCGTCACCGCCGGAAAGAGCGCGCTGGAGGACTCCGATGGATTCGTGGTCGTGTGGGCGACCGTCGACCCGAAGGCCGGCCGCGCCGGCATCAAGCCCTTCATCGTCGAGCACGGAGCACCGGGCATGCAGATAACCAAGATAGAAGACAAGCTGGGCATACGCTGCTCGGATACCGTCTCGATATCGTTCATGGACTGCCGCATCCCGGAGGACAACATCATCGGCAGCCCCGAGGTAGTGGACAAGACACAGACCAAAGGTTTCAAGGGAGTGATGGCGACCTTCGACGCCACCAGGCCGATGGTCGCCGCGATGGCGATCGGCGTTGGCCGCGCGGCACTCGATTCGCTGAAGCAGACGCTCGCCGACGAGGGCCTCGAGGTGCGCTACGACATCTCACCTAACAGGATGACCGCGATCGAGCGCGACATCACCGAGATGGAGGCCAACCTGAAGGCCGCCAGGCTCCTGACCTGGCGGGCGGTCTGGATGCTCGACAACGGCCAGCGGAACTCGCTCGAGGCCTCCATGGCAAAGGCCAAGGCCGGCCTCGCGGTTACCGAGATAACGCAGAAGTGCGTCGAGCTGATGGGGCCGCTCGGCTATTCCAGGAAGCTGCTGCTCGAGAAGTGGATGCGGGACGCGAAGATTAACGACATCTTCGAGGGGACCGGCCAGATACAGATGCTCATCACGGCACGGAATGTCCTCGGTTTCGGACGGGACAAGCTGAAGTAACATGGAGTGCAAAATGGGGTCAGACCACTTTTATTGCACGATAGCAGGTCAGACTATGAGGACGCAATAAAAGTGGTCTGACCCCATTTTGCACGTTTCTGCGAGAGGCCGATGAAGACACTCCTTATCTCGGACTCGATAGGCCTTGGAATAATGGAGGTCCGCCCGGAACCCGCCTGGCTGGTCAGGCTCACGGCTCTGCGCAACAAGGACCTGCTCGCGCCCGACTACGGCGCCATGCATGTGGCGGCCTACCTGAAAGGCACCGGGCATAACCTCGACGTAATAAACCTCGTCGCGGATATCCACGACCGCGCCGAGATCTTCCGGGAACCAAACACCGACCCGGACGAGATATCCGGCTCGACCATCGGAAAAGCGAAAGCGGCCCGGACCTCGCGCGAGTACCTGATGAAAAAGCTTGAGGAATATACGCCCGATGTCGTGCTCTTCCCGCTGTCCGTCTACAACCTCGCTCTCTACTCGAGAAAACTGCTCGCGGATATAAAGGATGCCTGCCCCGACTGTCTGCTCGTGACCGGCGGAATCTACGCCACCTTTCACGCCGAGGAGATCCTCGGAGACGGCAAAGCCGATATCGTGGTACGCGGTGAGGGCGAGCACACGACGGCCGAGCTCCTGGATGCCGTTGAACGCGGCCGAGGCCTCGAAGGTATTAACGGGGTCAGCTTTAGAAGAGACTCTCGCACAGTACATAACCCCTCCCGCGAGCCGATAAGAGACCTCGACTCCCTGCCCCACCTGTACACGGTCTCGGAGGAGTTCAACATCAGAACGCGCTTCGACCTCCTGTCGGAGCTGAACCCGGCCGACGACTACATCCCGGGCGCCGGTTTCTTGACGTCGCGTGGATGCCCCGAGGCCTGCACCTTCTGCCTCGACCCGGCCATAAACAAAGGGAGAACCAGGTTCCACTCGCCGGAATATGTCCGAGACGTCCTCGATTACTGCGCGGAAAACTTCACAGGCGGCTCGGGCGGGTTCTTCTTCGGCGACGCCACCTTCACCATGAACAAGAAGCGCCTGCGCGGGGTCCTGGCTCAACTCGGTGGCCTCCCCTACACCTACCAGATCCAGACGCGGGCCGACTGCCTCGACCAGGACACGATTGATTCACTCGCCCGCGGCGGTTTCACGGCCGTGGCGATCGGGGCGGAGAGCTTCAACGAGAGGATCCTCGTGGACGTCGCGGGGAAGCGGATGCGGGTCGAGACGATCCTCGATGCCGCGCGCTCGGTCAGGCGCTCTGGCATGCAGCCGGTGCTGACCTTCATAGTGGGGTTTCCCGGTGAGAGCCGCGAGAGCATCGAGCGCACCGTGGAGATACTGAAACAAAACGAGCTTTGCACCGCGACGTTCTTCCCGCTTGTCGTCTTCCGGGGGACCGCGCTGTACGATGTCTTCCGCCAGCGGTTCTCGGACGAGGACGCGGAAGCCCTCCGGCTCAACCCGATGAGCGAGGAGTTCCTGTTCGCAAGCAATGAATTCCCGACCCGCGAGGAGCTGACCGCCTTCACCGAGGAAGCGAACAGGGCGATCTTCGAGGCGAGGGCCCGGGCGTCCTGATAACTCACTCCCTCTCACCCACTGGCCTATAATTAAGTAGAAGCGCCGAAAAGGCCGATAACGCATCCGGGAGGAAGTGGAATTTGGAGGCTTCACCGAAAGCTTGGCGCGCCTGCTACCGGCACCCGAAGAAACCCGCAAGCCGTGACTGCGCGGGGTGCGGAAAGCCGATCTGCGGCGATTGCATAAAGGAAAGCGGGGATCCTGCATTGTGTCCCGCGTGCAAAGAGGAGGCCACGTCGGGCGACAAGGCTCCCGAGGCCTCTCCCGTCGAGCCGCCCCGCTCCGAACGGTCCCCGCTTACGGTAAGCGAGGTCACCATCCACGACGACGGACGCGTGGAAGCTCCGCGGAAAGCGAAGGGGAAGGCTGAAGTCCCCCGGGATGACACCACAACTGCCCCACCGACGACAGCCGAAGAAGAGCGCCTGGTGGCCGGGCCATCAACTCAAGCGAGACCAGCCCCCACCATCAAGCAACTGGAGGCGGCGTTGCCTTACGGTCTCATGGCTGCCATTGGCATACTAGGGTTCTGGCTTATCCTGGCGTTGATAAGGCACTCGTGGACCCAGTGGGCAGTCTTCATAATGGGGATTGCTGTTCCTTGGGCGCTCACAAGAGGCTCGACCGTCAGGAAAAAAGCGGGCCTCAGAGTCTGGAAGAGCCCGCCCCATCCCGCATGGATTGGCCTGCTCTCGGCGGGGATAATGCTGGCGCTCGTCCCACTGGCGGAGTTTCTCGCCTACAAGATCGTCTCGCAAGGCACCGATATCGTAAACCCGGGCTCGAAATTCATGTCGCTGTATTTCGACTCAGCAGGTATCTTCTTTGTAGCTAGCGGCTTTATCCTGGCCTTCGGCATCCCGTACGTCTTGAGAATCGGCGAGGGACGGAGGACACCCCCCGAGCCCGGCAGGTTCAGGACGAGGGTCACGAAGGTCTTCAAAGGCATCAGCCGAAAAGTCGCTAAATAGCGCCCGATGGGGCATCACTCAGGTCGCATCTTCTTGCGAAGCCTCACACGTATGTAAGCGGAGGCCAATGGAGAATACATGCTCCCGGAGATGGCGCCCGCGTCTAGCTTCTCGAGGATGTCCCCGGGTCCGCTGAATTCCTCCAGCTCCACCGAAGCGGCACCCAGATGCACGGGCTCGTGCGCGTCGCTTCCGGCGCCCGCGGGAAAGTGATTTCGCGCCAGGAAGCGCCTTGCGAGCGCGTTTGCCCCCGGGAAGCGCGGCTTGCCGTTGAAGGCCTCAAGAATATCTATCAGCTCCTCATGCTCAAGGAGCTCGCGCGCCTTGAGGCGCTTCAGCTTGAAGATGTCGAAAGGGTGCGGGACATAGACCAGGCCCCCCTGTTCCTTTATAAGCTCCATCGTCTTTCGCGGTTCCAGGTGGTCGGGGATCCTCTCCGACAAGAAGAGCCCGCATATCTCGCCCCCCGTCGACCTGACCTCCTCACCCACTATCACGCGCGGCGCCCACTCTCCGGCGTCCCTCAACTCCTTAGACCTACGGGCGAACTCGAGCGCCCCCTCTATGACATCGTGGTCCATGACAGCGACCGCATCGATGCCCTTCTCGCGGCAGGCTAGGACGAGCGCCGGGAAAGTTATCACCGAGTCTCTCGAATAAACGGTGTGAACGTGAAAATCGACCCTCACCGGTTTTTCCTTTCATGCGGGAGTTGTCAGGAAGCGACCTCAACGCCGCAGTAGTCAAGAAGCGATCTCCAGATGACAAGTCCGTCGGTAGAGCCCAATTCCGCCTCCGAAGCCCTCTCCGGGTGGGGCATCAACCCGAGCACGTTGCCCTCGGGGTTGCAGACACCCGCTATGTTCTCGGCTGCGCCGTTCGGGTTGAACTCGGGCAGGACGCTCCCCTCGGGAGAGCAGTAGCGGAAGACGACCTGGCCCTGTCCTTTGGCCTCCACCAGGACCCGGTGAGGAACCTGGTAGTTCCCCTCGTTATGAGCGATCGGGATCGAAAGCACCTGGCCGACGCGGGCCCCGCTGGTCCATGGCGTGCTCGCGGTCTCGACCTTGATGTTCACGAACCTGCAGATGAACTTCAGGCCCGTGTTGCGCATCATCGCGCCGGGAAGAAGGCCGGCCTCGAGAAGTATCTGGAATCCGTTGCAGATCCCGATGACGAGGCCTCCCGCCGCCGCGAACTTCTCCACCGCCTTCATGATCGGCGAGAAGCGCGCGACCGCCCCGGTGCGCAGGTAATCGCCGTACGCGAAACCGCCCGGCAGCACGAGACAGTCGTAGCCCGCGACGTCCATGCTACCGTGCCAAACGTAGTCCACGGGCTGCCCCAGCACCTTGTCTATGACGAAATAGCAGTCGTGGTCGCAGTTGGACCCCGGGAAAACGACGACGCCGAATTTCATCTAAGTCTCTACCTCCACTCGGTAGTTCTCTATTATCGGGTTTGCAAGCAGCTTCTCGCACATCTCCAACACTCTGGCTTCGAGCTTCTCGCGGTCCTCCCCGTCGAGGGAGAGCTCCATGTACTTGCCGATGCGGAGGTCGTCAACCTCTTCGTACCCGAGGGACTTGAGTGCGCGCAGGACCGTCTTTCCCTGCGGGTCGAGTATCCCTTCCTTCAACGTAACAAAGACTCTGGCACGAGCCACTTCGATCCACCTTCTTCCATCATTCTATCGTTACGGCCTGACCTCCAAGTCCTGCAACCTGGCGAAGACGTTCTCGGCCCTCGCCAGTGACGCCTGGACGTCGAAGCAGGCCTCGATCTCCTCCGGCGACATCAGCCGCCCGACCTCCTGGTCATGAAGCAGCCCCTCCAGGAAATCGCCCTCTCCGCGCGCCGCGCGAAGGGCGTTCCCCTGGACCATGGCGTATGCCTCCTGCCGCGACGCGCCCTTTCCCACCAGCGCGAGCATCACCTTCTCGGAGAATATGAGGCCCCCCGTGATCTCCAGATCCTTTTCCATCTTCTGCGGGTACACCACCAGGCCCTCCAGCACCTCGTTGAACTTGTTCAACATGTAGTCCAGCAGGGCGGTGCTGTCCGGTATTATCACCCTCTCGGCCGAGGAGTGGCTTATGTCCCTCTCGTGCCAGAGGGTCACGTTCTCGAGCGCGACCTGCGCGTTGCCCCTGACCACGCGAGCGAGTCCGCATATCCTCTCGCAAATCACCGGGTTCCTCTTGTGGGGCATCGCGGATGACCCCGTCTGTCCTTCTCTGAAAGGCTCTAAAACCTCGAGCACCTCGGTCCTCTGGAGGCCCCTTATCTCCGTGGCGAATTTATCGAGGGAAGAGGCCATCACCGCCAGCGTGCACATGTATTCCGCGTGGCGGTCCCGCTGGATTATCTGCGTGCTCGCCTCGGCGGGTTTCAGGCCCAGCCGATCGCATACGTACTCCTCAACGAAGGGGTCGAGGCTGGCGTAGGTGCCGACGGCGCCGGAGATCTTCCCGTAGCTCACCACGTTACGGGCCCGGAGGAGGCGATCGAGGTCCCGCCTCATCTCGAACGCCCAGACCGCGAGCTTGAGCCCGAAGGTTACCGGCTCGGCGTGCACCCCGTGCGTCCTCCCTATCATGACGGTGGACCTATGTTCGAGCGCCCTCCTCTTGAGGAGACCCAGCACCTTGCTTGCGTCCTCGATCAATATCTCTGCGGCGTCCCGCATCTGCAGGGCAAGGCCTGTGTCCAGGACATCCGATGAGGTCATTCCGTAGTGCAGATACCTTGCCGCCTCCCCGATATTCTCGGCGAGGTTCTCCAGGAACGCCACAACGTCGTGGCGGGTGCGGGCTTCGATCTCCTTGACCCGCTCCACATCGAACTTCGCCCGCTGCTTGATGGACGCGAGCGCCTCCTTCGGCACGAGACCGAGCTCGACCATCGCCTCGCAGGCAAGCACTTCGATCTGTAACCAGTTCTGGAGCTTGCTCTCCTCGCTCCAGACCTCCTTCATCTTTGGGGACAAGTATCTATCAATCATATGAACCACCCGGCTATTGCGCCGTCCTCCTCTTTAACTCCCCTCCGCGAGCTTTTTCCGGTACTCCTTCAGTCTCTCCGCGACGTCGGGATACTTGATCCCGAGTATACGCGCCGCGAGGACCGCGGCGTTCTTCGACCCTCCCACCGCGACCGCGGCGACCGGCACCCCCGGCGGCATCTGCACGATCGAGAAGAGGGCATCGACCCCTCCGGGGAGCCCAGAATCAAGCGGGACGCCGATGACGGGGAGATCCGTATAAGCGGCGACCACGCCCGGCAGATGCGCCGCCATCCCGGCGCCGGCGACAATAACCTCGACCCCGCTCTCCTCCGCCTCCCTGATGCTCTCGGTCACTTTCCTCGGGTTGCGGTGCGCCGAAGCCACGACCAGGTTTGAAGCGATTCCCAGGGACTCGAGCTCCTGTTGGCACTCCTCCATCTTTGGAAGATCGCTCCTGCTGCCGACGATTATCAGTACCTTTGCAGCTTCCACGCCGCGGCCCCCTTCATCAACCGATAGCCTGGTATCCGATATCCTTCCTGTAGTGCATCCCCTCGAAGCTAATCATCTGTACGGCCTCGTAGGCAAGCCCCCTGGCCTGATCAAAATCCGTGCCGAGGGCCACCACGTTGAGCACCCTTCCTCCGGCGGTGACGATATCGCCGTCCTCGTTGCGGGTGCCGGCGTGGAATACCTCCACCTTTGAATCGTGGGCTGCCGCCTTGAGACCTTTTATGGGGATGCCCGTCTCGTACTTGCCCGGGTAACCCCCGGAAGCCACGACCACGCAGACGCAGTATTCCGGAGTCCACTTCATCTCGTAGTCGGCGACGGTTCCATCGATCGTCGCGAGGAGCCCCGGGACCAAGTCCCCGGCAAGCCTCGGTATAACGGCCTGCGACTCGGGGTCACCGAATCGCACGTTGAACTCGAGGACCTTTGGCCCTTCGTCGGTGAGCATGAGTCCGCCGTACAAAACACCCCGGTAAGGGACACCCTCCGCTTCCATCGCCCGGACGGTCGCATCCATTACGTTCTCGTATATCTCGGACTCGGAGGCATCATCCAGCAGCGGAACGGGCGAATACGCCCCCATCCCGCCGGTGTTTGGACCCCGGTCGCCGTCGAGAGCCCTCTTGTGGTCCTGGCTCGGCACCATGTGAGCGGTTGCCTTCCCGTCGGAGAGCGACAGTATCGAGACCTCGGGCCCTTCCATGTACTCCTCTACCAACACCGTGTTCCCGGAGTCGCCGAAAACCCTGTCGACGAAACAGTCGGAGAGCGCCTTCACCGCGGTATTGATATCCGGCGCGATGATAACTCCCTTGCCCGCCGCGAGGCCGTCCGCCTTTACCACCAGCGGGGGCTCGAGGCTTTCCACGTAAGCCTTCGCCTTCTCGAAGTCGTTAAAAAGGCGGGCCCGCCCGGTCGGAATGCCGTACTTCTCCATCAGGCTCTTCGCGAAGTGCTTGCTCCCTTCTATCCTCGCCGCGCTGCCGCTCGGCCCGAAAACCTTCAGCTTCCTCTCACCGAAGTGGTCCACTATCCCGTCCACAAGGGGCGCCTCGGGCCCCACGACAGTCAGGTCAACCCCTCGCCGGGTCGCGATGTCGGCAAGCGCCGCCGGGTCTTCCACGTCCGCGGGGATGCACTCGCCGATCTGGGCCATACCCGCGTTACCCGGAGCACAGAGAACGCTTCCTGCCAGCGGGCTCTGCGAGATCTTCCAGGCGAGAGCGTGTTCCCTCCCGCCGCCGCCCACTACCATGACCTTCATCGGCATTTCCTCCGGCACCACGCAGGGTCTCGTCTAACCGGCCTTCCCTATGGGGCAGGCGGTTCAAACTCGTCGAGGTACAGGTAAGGCCCTTCCTCCAGCTTCGGGGGCTCGACGCCCTCTTTCATCAAGACCGTCTGTGTCCTTTTCGGACCGACGGACACCACGTCGACCGGAACTCCTGCGGCCTGCTCCACGAACTCGATGTACTTGAGCGCTTGGCTCGGCAGCTCTTCCTTTGTCCTGGCGTCGAAGATCTCCTGGCCCCACCCGGGTATCTCGAGGTACTCGGGCAGGCACTTGTGGAATATCGTCTGATGCGGTGGAAAATCGTGATAGACCTTTCCCTGGTATGAGTACCCGACGCAGATCTTGAGGCGTTCAAACGCGGAAAGGACGTCGAGCTTCGTAAGCGCTATGCACGTGAGCCCGTTGACCCTGGCCGCGTACCTGAGAAGGACCGCGTCCAACCAGCCGCACCTTCTCTTCCTGCCGGTGGTTGTCCCGAACTCGGCGCCCCTCTCTCCCATCGTCTCGCCGACCTCGTTCTCCTGCTCGGTAGGGAAGGGCCCGTACCCGACGCGGGTCACGTAAGCCTTTGCCACACCGATTATCTTCTCGACGTGCCGCGGGCCGACCCCCGTGCCGGTGAAAACGCCGCCAATCGTGGGCGATGAAGATGTAACGAAAGGATAAGTCCCGTGGTCAAGGTCCAGGAACGTCCCCTGCGCGCCCTCGAAAAGTACCTTCTTCCCCCCCTCGAGCGCGCGCTCCAACAGGAGGGAGGTATCGTCGATGTGTGGTGCCAGCCTCTCCGAGTACGCCATGTATTCCTGCACTATCGCGTCCGCGTCAAAGGGCTCCTGGCCGAATGCCTTGACCAGAATGGCGTTCTTCCGTTCGAGCGCGCCCTCGAGCTTCGTCCGGAATATCTTCCGATCGAGCAGGTCCTGCGCGCGCAGGCCGAGCCGCTCCGCTTTGTCGGAGTAGGCGGGTCCTATGCCGCGGTGGGTCGTCCCCAGCTTCGACTTGCCGAGGCTTATCTCCCCCAGCCTGTCAAGTGCCAGATGGTACGGCATGACAAGGTGCGCGTTGCAGCTTATCCTGAGCTTCTCGGTCGAGATGCCCCGGCCGTGAAGGCTGTCCATCTCCTCGAGGAGCACCTTCGGGTTCACGACGACGCCGTTGCCGATGACGGTGGTTATGTGAGGATAGAGTATGCCGGAAGGGATCAAGTGGAGCTTGAACTCGTCATCTCCGCAGACGATGGTATGTCCGGCGTTGTTGCCCCCGGAGTAGCGGACCACGAAGTCCATCCTGTCCGCCAGCAGGTCTGTTATCTTCCCTTTCCCCTCGTCGCCCCACTGGGCCCCGAGCACCACGGTTCCCGGCAAACGACCTCACCTTTCCAGGTCGGTATTTGGAGACGATGCCCGTCGCGTGAACGGCTACCTTACTATATCACCGTTCACATTTGGTAAGGGACTTCAAGGTCTCTTTTTTTCTCTCTCGAGGATAGACTCCGCCACGAGCACCCCGGAGGCAGAGGCCTGCACAAGTCCCCTGGTTATCCCCGCGCCGTCGCCCGCTGCGAACATGTTCGTAATCTCGCTCTCGAGGTTCGGCGCGACCCTTATCCTCGAGGAGTAAAACTTGACCTCTACCCCGTAAAGCAGAGTGTTCCTTGAAAAGACCCCGGGCACCAGTTCGTTCATCGCGCTCAGTGTCTCGAGGATGTCCGCTATGTACCTGAAGGGCAGGACGAGGGCGAGGTCTCCGGGCGTCGCGTCGGGCAGGGTGGGCACCACCGTGCTGCGGGCGATGCGCTTCTCGTTCGAACGCCTGCCGGAGAGCAGGTCACCGAGCCGCTGGACCAGGATTCCATCGCCCAGCAGGTTCGCGAGCCTCGCGATATACTTGCCGTAGGCTATCGGTTCCCTGAAGGGCTCCGTGAACTTCTTGTCCACAAGCAGGGCGAAGTTCGTGTTCTCCGTCTTCTTTTCCGCATATGAGTGCCCGTTGACGGTCAGCACCTCGTCGTAGTACTCCTTTATAACCTCGCCTGAGGGATTCACGCAGAAGGTCCGCACTCGGTCCTCCGAGGACTTGGAGTAATAGACCAGTTTCGGCTCGTAGAGATCGTCGGTCAGAGGGGCCATCACGACCGCAGGCACCTCAACCCTCAGCCCGATGTCGACAGCGTTATTCTCGAGGCTAAGACCAAGATCCTTTGCAAGGCGGTTGACCCAGTCGGCCCCGCTGCGGCCCGGGGCGACTACCAGGTAGCGGCAGTTGATGCTCCCGCCGTCCCCCGTCTTGACGCCCGTCACGACTCCGTCTCTTACCCTTATCCCCTCGACCTCAGTCTCCATGAGGATTTCGACTTTATTCTCGAGTTCGCCGTACATCGCCTTCAGGACGGTCGGGCAGACCTCTGTCCCCATGTGCCGGACCCTGGCGGGCACCAGGACGAGGTCGGAGCGCACGGCCCGACGCGCTATCTCGTGGACCTTCTCCTCGTCATCACCGAAGACCCGATCCGGCGCGCCGAATTCGAGGTAGGTCCTGTCAACCCTCTCTATCAACCTGTCGACTTTCCTTGCCGAAACGATCTCAGAGAGCCAGCCGCCGATATTGCTTGAGAGCGTGAGCTTGCCGTCGCTGAACGCGCCCGCGCCTCCCCATCCGCTCAACGTGTTGCAGGGCTTGCAGCGTCGGCACGGGCCGGAAGGGGCGAGGCATTCTCTCTGCTCGATTCCTTTTCCCTTGTCGACAAGGAGAGTCTTGAGACCGCTCGCACGTGAAAGCTCGAGCGCGCAGAAGATACCGGCAGGGCCGGCTCCCACGATTATCACGTCATAGGTCCTGGGCATGGGACTAACGCCCGCCTTTCCTGCTCCTTATCGCAAGATCCGCCGGGGGCCTCCTCGACAGTGCGACCTGGCGCTTCAGCTGGCGCACGCCGTCGAGCATGCTCTCGTGCATCTTGGCCATTTCCCTCTCGAGCACCTGGACCTTTTCTCTCAAGCCCGCTATCTCGTCTTCCATCTCCAGCACCTTGCGGACGCCAGAGAGGTTCAGGCCCTCGCGCTGTGTCAGCTCCTGGATGTGTCTTAGGCGGGTAATGTCCGCGTCGGAATAGCGGCGCCTGTTTTTTGAAGTGCGCTCCGGACGCAGAAGGCCCTTCCGCTCGTATATTCTCAACGTCTGCGGGTGCACCTCGGTGAGCCTGGCCGCGATGCTTATTATATATAGACCCTGTTCCTGACCTTTTTCCATGGCATCACCCTGTTAGAACGCTCACTTTATATGAGCCCGTATATCCTTGGGCTCAACCTCTTCGAGTCCTTTGATAATCTCCTTTTCCTTCTTCGTAAGCTTCTGCGGAACGACGACCTTTATCGTCACAAGCATGTCCCCGGTGCCCTTTCCCCTGAGCTTCGGCGCACCCTTCCCCTTCAATCTGAACGTACGGCCGCTCTGTGTGCCGGCGGGTATCTTGAGCTTTACCCTGCCGTCGATGGTCGGGACCATAACCTCCATGCCGAGCGCGGCCTCCGAGAAAGTCACGGGAAGCTCCACGGTGATGTTGCTGTTCTTTCTCCCGAAGTAAGGGTGCTTGGCGACCTTCGTCACCACGTAAAGGTCACCGGGCGGCCCACCACCCGCTCCGGGCTCCCCCTTGCCCTTGAACTTTAGGCGCGAGCCGTTTGTCACGCCCGCCGGGATGCGCACCTTGATCTTCTTGGGGCTCCTCGCGGAACCGGCGCCCTTACAGGTCGGACACGGATTCCTGATGATTGTGCCCCTGCCGCCGCACTCGGGGCACGGCCTGCTGATGCCGAACAACCCCTGGTCCTGCGATACGAAGCCCCTGCCGCCGCACGTGGAGCATGTCTCGGGAAGCGTGCCGGGCGCGGAGCCCGTGCCTTTGCACGTGTTGCAGACCGAGCTCCTCGTCATGGTCACCGGGATGTAGATCCCCTCGAGAGCGTCGTCAAAGGAGAGGTTGACCGAGACCTCCACGTCGTTGCCTCGCCGGCCCCTCCTCCGGCCCGTCTGGGCACCCGCCGAACCCCCGAAGAGGTTGAAGATGTCCCCGAGGTCACCTGTGAAACTGAATCCCTGGGCGCCGCCGGGGATATCCCCGGACCCGTAGAACCCGCTGAAGTCCTGCGGCCCGTATCCTCCGGGACCCGGCGCGCCGGCGCCGGTAAAAAGCCTGCCCGAGTCGTACATCGACCTCTTCTCGTCATCGTTCAAGACCTCGTACGCCTCGGTGACTTCTTTGAAACTGTCCTCTGCTTCCTTGTTGTTCGGGTTCTTGTCGGGATGGTACTTATGCGCGAGCCGACGGTAAGCTTTTTTTACATCGTCCTTTGAAGCGCCCTTGCTTACCCCGAGAATCCTGTAATAGTCCTTGCCGTTCAACCTGTATCACTTCCGCAACCGGTGCTCCCGCCGCGGGATGCAGCCGATCATTCTCCGCTCTTTACGGGACAGGATACCTTGACCATTGCCGGTCTGAGCAACACGCCGTTGAAACGGTAGCCTTTCTGCGTGACCTCGACCACGGTGCCCTCGGGACACTGGTCGGTCTCCACCACCATCATCGCCTCGTGATGCTCCGGGTCGAATGCCTCGCCTTCCGGATCGATGACTTCGAGACCTTCTTTCCCGAGTATCTCGAGCATCTGCCCGAGTACCATTTCGACCCCTTCGCGAAGCCCGTTCGCTCCGGACTCGCCCGCCGAATTGCCCACCGCCCTTTCCAGGTTGTCAATGACCCTCAAAAGCTTCTTGACAAGGCCCGCCTCGGCGGTATCCAGAATCCGTGTCTGCTCCTTCAGCATCCTCTTTCGGTAGTTCTCGAACTCCGCTTTGAGCCTGAGCAGTCCGTCCAGCAGCTCCACGTTCTCCTTCGAGAGCTCCTCGATCCTGGATTCAACGGACGCAATGTCCTGCTCGACCTCTACCGCTGCTTCATCCAGAGATTCGGCCGAAAGGTCCTGCTCTTTATCAACGGCCTTCTTATCATCTTTGGTTTTTCTCTCCCCGGTCCCTTTGCTCATCTCTTGTCCTTCGATTCTCGATGCCTTTTCAAGGTTCGCGGCGGGACAGGGTCCCGCCGCGGCTCCTTCTTATCTCTGGTGACTGGAAGGTGCACCCTTACTTCTTTTCCTTCTTGTTCTCTTTCCTGGTCTCGACCTCGATAGGAACACTCTCGGGCTTCTTCGGCTCTACCTTAGGTACACTCACCTTCAGAACACCTGAGTCGTAGTTCGCCTTAACCGCATCGGCATCGACATCGGAGGGTAACCTTACCGAGCGCTGGAACATGCCGTAGGCGCGCTCCACCCGGTGGTAGTTCTCCTCCTTTACCTCCTTCTCGAGCTTGCGCTCGCCCTTCAGGCTCAGTACTCCCTCGTCAATGGAGACGTCGATGTCTTTGGCATCGACGCCCGGCAGTTCCGCCTCAACCACGAGGGAGTCCTCGGTCTCGTAGATGTCGACGGCCGGCGCCCAGGCTCCCGCCTCGGCAAGTTCACCACCGGCACCGCGTAACCAACCCCTCCTGAAAAGCCTGTTCATGTCCTCCTGTGCGCCCAGGAAAGCGTCGAATGGATCCCATCTCACAATCGCCATCTTTCACTCCCTCCTTTCGTCAGCCATTGGCACTCATAACGCCTGATGCCTTGGATTGACAAGACCAGTCTTAGCTCTTGTCCTCGTCCATTACCTCGTAGTCGGCATCGATCACTTCATCTTCACCAGCGGGGCTCCCGGTCTCGGCCTCACCGGCGCCCGGTGCCCCTTCCGCGGCCGAGGCCTGCGCGTAGACCTGCTCGGCCAGCTTGTGTGACGCCTGTACAAGGTTCTCCATCGATGTCTTTATCGCCTGGACATCCGAGCCCTTGAGCGCCTCCTTGACCTCGCCTATGGCGGACTCGATCTTCGCCTTTTCGGAAGCGTCCACCTTTTCGCCGAGTTCCCTCAAGGACTTCTCGGTCGTGTACACGAGCTCATCCGCCCTGTTCCGTGTCTCCGCCTCTTCCCTGCGGCGGTGGTCCTCATCGGCGTGGTCCTCGGCGTCCTGAGTCATCTTCTTGATCTCGTCCTCCGTCAGACCGCTGCTCGCGGTTATCGTGATCTTTTGCTCGTTCCCGGTCGCCCTGTCCTTGGCCGACACGTGCACGATCCCGTTAGCGTCGATGTCGAACGTCACCTCTACCTGCGGTATCCCCCTGGGGGCCGGCGGTATCCCGACCAACTGGAACTGGCCCAGTGTCTTGTTGAACTCCGCCATCTCGCGCTCGCCCTGCAAGACGTGCACTTCCACGCTCGTCTGTCCGTCGGCGGCAGTGGTGAATATCTCGCCTTTCCTCGTCGGTATGGTCGTGTTCCTCTCAATGAGCTTTGTGAACACACCGCCGAGGGTCTCGATCCCCAGTGACAGCGGGGTAACGTCTAGCAACAGCACGTCTTTGACTTCGCCCTTCAGAACTCCGGCCTGGATCGCCGCGCCGACCGCGACAACCTCGTCCGGGTTTACTCCCTTGTGCGGCTCCTTTCCGCCGGTCAACTGCCTTACGAGGTCCTGTATTGCGGGCATCCTGGTAGCGCCACCGACGAGTATCACGTGTTCGATGTCCTTGGCCTCCATGCCCGCATCCTTCATCGCCTGCTTGAACGGTCCCACGCACTTGTCGACAAGGTCCGCCGTCATCTTGTTGAAGTCCGAACGGGAAAGTGTCATGTCGAGGTGCTGCGGGCCTTCCTGAGTAGCGGTTATGAACGGGAGGTTTATGCTGGTAGACGTGGTCGTGGAAAGCTCCATCTTCGCTTTCTCCGCCGCTTCCTTGAGCCTCTGGAGCGCCATCTTGTCGTTCCGCAGGTCTATCCCCGTCTTGGCTTTGAAGTCGTCAGCCATCCAATCGATTATTCTCTGGTCCCAGTCGTCGCCACCGAGGTGAGTGTTCCCGCTGGTGGATTTTACCTCGAACACGCCGCCGCCGATCTCGAGTATGCTCACGTCGAAGGTTCCGCCGCCAAGGTCGAAGACCAGTATCGTCTGCTCTTCCTCCTTGTCGAGCCCGTACGCGAGCGATGCCGCCGTCGGCTCGTTGATGATTCTCAGCACCTCCAGCCCCGCGATTTTCCCCGCGTCCTTCGTGGCCTGCCTCTGGCTGTCGTCGAAGTACGCGGGCGTGGTGACTACCACCTGGGTGATCTTCTCGCCGAGATACTCCTCCGCGTCGCTCTTTAGCTTCTGGAGGATCATGGCGGAGATCTCCTGCGGTGTGTACTCCTTGTCGTCGATCTTGATCTTCTCGGAGGTACCCATCTTCCTCTTTATTGAGGTTATGGTCCTTTCCGGGTTCGTGACGGCCTGCCTCTTCGCGACCTGGCCGACCAGCCTCTCTCCGGTCTTTGAGAAAGCGACTACCGACGGCGTCGTCCTGCCGCCCTCCGCGTTCGGTACTACGGTAGGCTCACCACCTTCCAGCACAGCCACGCATGAGTTCGTTGTGCCTAGGTCAATCCCGATCACTTTTGCCATTTTAAGCTCACTCCTTACGATTGGACTGCATACTTATATACAATGATATGATATAAGTTGAGTCTATCATTGTCAAGTATATTTCACTATCATTTCCCACTTCCTGGATCTAATCAAGCCCATCTCGCGGCCAAATCCTGCACTTATTTCAACTGCGCGCTTTTGAGACTCGTCAGCGTACCCCCACAGCTTTTGCCTGCTCTGCTTGACTACGAATAAACGCGCTGTCATGATTTTCCGGATTAACATCCTCAGGAGGTGAGACCCTTGGGAGAGGCCAGCGATAAAAGACCTAAGATCGATGTTGACGAGTGCACGGGTTGCGGACTGTGCATCGACGTGTGCGAGCAGGAAGTTCTCGATCTTTCTGACGACATCGCGATAATATCCAACATGGACGCGTGCATCGGCTGCGGTGACTGCGCGGAGGAGTGCCCGGTCGAAGCGATAACCATGGAGTAATATTAATACACTTTATGCTTGATGAGACTGAGGCGGGTTTTGCCCGCCTTTCCCTTTTACTTGGTTCCCTTTCCGGCCGATGCCGGGAAGCGTTAGGTCCAAGCAAACAAGCGGACTGTGCGGCATCGTCCAGGTCGTCTTGACTGTTTTACAAAAACAACAACTCTAACACTTTGCGACAGAAATCAACCCTACATAACTTATTTGACAAGTTCAACATGTATGGTATACTTCATCACGGGCGGCACAATATGTGCGGTCACGGCAAGGAGGAGGCTTGGCGAGGAGTAAGACCGTAAACCCGTCGATCAAAAAGTATAGAGAACTCACCGATAAAGAGCTGGTTAGAAGCTCAAGAGCGGGGAATCCTGTCGCGGAATCCGTCCTCATCAGCAGGTATCAGTACCTTGCATACGTCAAGGCGCGCTCGTACTTCCTCACCGGTGCCGACCACGAGGACACGGTACAGGAGGGGATGATAGGCCTGTTCAAGGCGATCAGGGATTACAAGGAGGGTGAGCTCTGCTCGTTCCGTTCGTTCGCCATCCTCTGCATTACGAGGCAGATAATTACCGCGGTCAAGACGCACGCCCGCAAGAAGCACAACCCCTTGAGCTCCTACCAGTCGCTCGACACCCAGATACCCGACGAGAACCTGCTCGATAATCTGGCGTCGCACTCGCTCCGCGCTGATAAGTCCGATGACCCCCTCGAACTGTTCATCTTCGAGGAAGAGCTCGACAGCGTCATCGGCATTCTAAGGGATAAGCTGAGCGACCTCGAGTGGAGTGTCTTCGTCGAGTACCTCGAGGGAAAGAGCTACCAGGAGATCGCGCGCGAAATAGACTGCGAGACTAAGGTAGTCGACAACGCACTCTGCAGGATAAAGCAGAAGATCAAGAAAGAGTGCGCCCTCTCTGCATAACGGAAGCCCGCTAGCATTCCGAGGTCTTAGCCGGTAATGTCGGTGAAACCGCTGCACGCGCCGCATCGGACGCAACCCGCCAGGCAGTCCGAAGCGCGCAGCCCTGCCGCCCTTACCATTTCGGCGGCGGTCTCATACAGTTCTATCATCTCCGCGACAGCCGGCGGTGACCACGACTCCATAGGCGTCCCCCTTATCGGCCTGAGCGGCATGAGCATCGGAAACACACCCCTGGTCGTCATCTGCAGGCACCCCTCCAGAACGCTCTGTACGCTCTCCCCGAGACCGATCAAGAGAAAGCTCGTCACCTGTCCCCTGCCAAAGACCTCTACCGCTCTTTCCCAGGCTTCCCGGTACCGCGCGAAGCTGGTCATGGCTTTGCCCGGCGCGACCCGCCCGAGGACGAGGCTGTCCATAGTCTCGACGTTGATCGCTGCGCTGTCGGAGACACCGCCTATCTCGTCAACAAGCCCCAGGTCCTGGGGCGGTTCGAACTGGACGTGCACTTTCATTGTTGTCTTGCTCTTGACCGCGGCGGCGCAACGAACCAGGTGCGGGATGCCCCTGTCCGTCAGACCCGTCGTCCCTGTGGTCAACACGATGTGCGAGTAGCCTTCCTCTTCAGCGACCCGTGCGACTTCGGCGATATCCTCTGGGCTTTTTACGGCGGTCGTCGCTCCCCTCTCCCTGCTCAACGCGATGGCGCAGAACATGCAGGCCTTATCGTCGTAGACGCAGCCCTGCACCACGGTGGAGCCGACGCCGTCCCGCCCGTGGCGAAGGGCGATCTTCCAGTAGGGTACTCCGTCCGCGGTCGCCCGTCGGTAGTAGCCGGGCTCCGGTGCGACCTCCAGTGCGCACACCCGCCGACCGTTGTCCATCAGTCCCCAGAGGCCGCCGCCTTCCGGCTTCAACGAGTACGAGGACCTCTCGACGTACAACCCACCGGTCGGCACCGTCGCGGTGATGTCGTTGATGTACACGGTTATACCGTCAGCGGGACCTGCACCGCCCGCCCTTGGCGCCAGCCTATCGGAGACGCGCAATCCGTGCGCCTGAAGCTCGATCTTCAGTCTGAGCTCCCAGTTCAAGAAGTCTTCATCCGCCACGTAGTTGTTCCTCTCATTCAATAGTCAGATACGACCCGGATAACTTATCACAACGGCAAAGCAGGCAAAAAGCGGGTATCCACCGTTTGGCCGAACCCGCCCTTGCTGTTGCGCGGAGGCAACACCGGTGTTACATTCAACGCGACCAAGTCAATCAATCGACCTTATCACCATGGACGAGCTCAGCGCTATAGAACTGGAAGAACTGGAAGAGGAGAAGAAAGAGCGGGCTGTCAAGGAAGCGCTCGCCAAGTTCAACTTCTTCCTTCACCTGACCGCCTGGCTCTCGGGGTGCAGCTTCATTTTGATAATGGGGATCCTGCTCCCGCGGGCGCTACCCTACGTTTTCATACCGATAGGGCTATGGACCGTAGGGCTCGCATACCACGGGTTCAAGGCATTCCGGCCCAAGCGGTTCGAGCTACCCGAAGAACTAGAATAACGAAAAGCGCGAGTGCGAGGAGACGTCTGGTAAAAACATCTCGCTTCCTAGTGCATCTCCGGCTTCACGCTTCCAAGCCCTTTCCTGTAGAAGTTGAATCGGACATCCGGGTGATCGGCCAGTAATGACATCGGCACTGAGGTGTCAACTATTTTCTCGGATATCATGAGTGTCGTAAGGCGCATGCCGAACGGGTTGTCGTGGAATCCCGGGTGCCATATAGAGACCTTCTCCGCCTTCCACGTCTCGACCGGCCCCACCGTTACGGCCCGAGTCGGAACTATCGAGACGTTTCCCCCGCATGAAGTGCGGGCGTTCTGGATAATCGTCATGGGGTGAAGGTCTACGACGCGGGCGCCAAGCTTCCGGTATTCATCGGGTGGAGGCGGCGAATCATGATAAGGGTCTTCGCGAGGCAGTGGGTCGTTGAATGCCCAGTGCTTGGCCTCGCCCTGTCCACCCTGCATAACCACGCAACGGACATCGTCAAAACTTCTGCTGTAGGTATCGAGGTCGCCGGTCGGGAAGTGCAGGTTCTCCGCCGGCATGGCAAGAGCGGGATCGATCCGGTCGAAGCACAGGTCCATATCGGCTTTCTTAAACGACAGGGGGTACGACACATCCACGGGCTCGCCGTTCACGAGCCACTCATCCATGCCCCAGAAGTGTCCATGTTGAAGCTTCAGCCCGAGGCTGTTCACGATGAGCGCTACCAGCGGTAGCTGCTCCGTAGGGCCGATCGGGCCGCAGATCCCCGCGGGGTCGTCGGCCGTCGCATGCTTCCACGCGTCGATGTACTCGAGCGCCTCGGCGAGATAGAACTCCTCGAGCGTATCGTAAAAGCTGATGCGAAAGCCCGGGCGATCAAGCTCTACGATGTCCTTTTCCTCGAGTCCTGCCGCGTCTTTCAAGAGAGCGGGCTCGAGCGTCGTATAGTCCCACCACCCCGGCGCGACGTTGCTTATCGCACGGGCCATCTCACCCCTCCTTGCCCGGCTTCCTTGACCTTCTAACCGAGCTCCCGCTCGTAAAGCGGGTCAACCCGGCACGCGTTTCCAAGCATTCTCTTTAGCGGATCCGATCCCGAGGGACCTAGACCGATGTGAGAGTGCCGCCTCCATCCCTCGGCGAAGGTAAACCGCTTTGACATGTCGCCGACCTTCCGGCTCACGGACTCCATCTCATCCAGGTATGAGCCCGCTCCCTGGCTCGCGTCGAGCCACTCCTTCTGGGTGCGGTGCTTGGCCAGCATTGCGCGCTTCATATCAAGAACGGGCTCTACGTCAACATACATGCCCGGCCTGACCAGCCTGCGAAGCCCGTCGCGCAGGCCATGGGGCATCCCATGATAGAGCACCGTCGGTCCCGTCCACGGCTTCATAGGCGGGTCCGTCTCGTAGTTTTTCATGCCGCGCACGAAAGCGGCCGTCACGAGAAGGCGGCTGGTATTGCTGTGGTCCTCCATGTAATCCTGCGGAGAAGGGATCAACAGGATGTCGGGTTTGATGTTCCGCACCACAGCCGCGACGCGCGCAAGCAGGGCGGGGTCATAGACAATCGCCAGGTCGTCGCCGAGCGGGAGGTGCATAGTGGCTCCCGCCTCGCGAGCCGATTCCCGCGCCTCCTCCCACCTGAGCTTGATTATCTCCTCGCGGTCGTGAGATGCGGTCCCGCAGCAGCCGTTCGCCAGGTTCCACATGTGAATCTCGGCCCCCGCTTCCTTGAGGAGAAGAAGCGTTCCGGCCATCATGAACTCGATGTCGTCGGGGTGCGCGCCCACCGCCATGGCCACCGACATGTGAAACCCCCCCCGCAAACACTAAACGGAGATCCCGCCTCGCCGTAAAACGATATGGCATGAGAGACTTTGATGTCCAGTGACCCCTTTGGCACGGGCGTGTGAAAACCTTTATGCTTTATCCACCGCCTCGGATAGCGAAAGGAGAAACCTATGAAGATCACGGATGTCGAGGCTTACCTCTGCCACTTCCCCCTGCCGGAGCCCTTCTACCCCACATGGATACCCGGTCTCCCCATGACGAACAACAGCCTTCTCCTTGTGAAACTTTTCACCGACGAGGGCATCGAGGGGGTAACCGCCTCGGTCGCCTTCCTGGGAGAGTTGAGGGGAACACCGGAGCTCCTCAAGGTGTTCCTGGTCGAAAGGGACCCCTTCAACGTCGAGCACTTCATCAAGGTGTTCCGCTCGGCGAAGGCCGTCGGGATAAGGGCCTGGTTCATGGAGGTCGCGCTCTGGGACATCATCGGCAAGGCCCTCGGGCAACCGGTATACAGGCTCCTCGGCGCGTATCGTGATCGGGTCAAGGCCTACGCCTCGACGGGCGAGCTGCGCGAGCCTTCCGCGCGCGTCGAGAGCGCGCTTGCGATAAAGGAGAAGGGCTTCAAGGCTATAAAGTTGCGCCTGAAGTCGATGGATATCAAGGACGACCTTGCGCTCGTGCAGGCGGTGCGCGACGCGGTCGGAGACGACATGGAGATCATGGTCGACGCGAACCAGGCCTGGCCGATACACGGTTTCGGTGACTACCCGGTATGGGACCTCAAACGTGCGATGACCATGGCGAAGGAGCTTGACGCGCTGGGTGTGGCCTGGCTCGAGGAACCGCTCGGGATGTACGACTACGACGGCCTCTCGACGCTCACGGCATCCACCTCGCTCAACATAAGCGGCGGTGAGATGAACAGCGACATCTTCGAGTTCCGGGAGCTCATAGGAAGGCGCTGCTACGACGTGATACAGCCCGACGTCACACTCTCGTGCGGCATCTTGAACGGGAAGAAGATCGCGGGGATGGCGGAGGCCGCCGGGTTGTCACTGAACCCGCATACGTGGACCAACGGCATAGGGCTTGCCGCTAACCTGCAGCTCATGGCTGCGATACCCAACTGCACCCACTGCGAGTTCCCCTACGAGCCGCCGGGCTGGGTGCCGGAGGCCCGCGACGCGATGCTTACCGAGCCTTTCGACATCGACGAGGAGGGATACGTAAAGCTTCCCGACGCCCCGGGGCTTGGCATCGAACTCGACATGGAGAAGGTGCAGGCGCACGGGGGAAAGCTAATCTGAATGCAAAAATGCAAAACCGGTGCCTGGCACCGATGTGTCACGCCCCAGAAGGTATTGATCGTTCTGGGTGACGACAACCACTCGGAAGTCCCGGTAGGGAGTTCCTACTATCCACAAGTGAAAGGGCTTCTAGGTATCTGAAGCCGCCTCGTGTCCTCCCGCATGTCGCTATATTCGTCCTGATATATATAGATTTGTCCTGCTATATCCTCCGTTCATCAATTAAATCCCAATTGGTCGATTCAATTAAATCCCAAATAGGTTGATAGTTCAGTCAGGAGGTCCGGGTTGATAGGTCAGTCAGGAGGTCCAGTTGACGGTAGGAATGGACCGAAAACGGGTTTTATGAAAGGAGAGGCTCGAATCCGAACAGGGCGCAGGTTCAGACAAGAAGGGGGGTAGTAGGGTGAGCCTAAGGCTTTCCAACCGGCGGAGTATCAAGAAGAGCAAGGAATGGAAAGCACAGGAGAAAGTAGGGTTCGGATGAGTCGAAACGCCACTCCAGGATAGTGATCCAGCACAAAAGGCATTACGGAGATTTGTATTGTTACTAAAGGAGGATGAACGATGAGTAGGAACAAGAAAAAGAGAGCGGGTGTCTCACCCAGGCGATGGCGGGTGGCTTTTCTCTCCTGCCTGGTTATGGCGCTCCTGGCGCTGGTCCTCGTCTTGCCTGGCGCCATCGGCATTGCGGCGGGCACCCCCCCGAGCAAGGTCCCGGGTTCACCGAGTGGCCTGCTGAAAGCCTCGGTAAACCCTGAACACGGTCTGGGATGCAAGCCGACTCCGCCGGGTGATTATCCTAAGGCGGTCGTTCCGCAAGTGGCAAGCGTTGCGACAGCCGTTGATCTCTCCGGGCATCTCCCGCATGTAGGGGATCAGGATGGCCAGTCAAGCTGTGTCGGTTGGGCGGTGGGTTACTACTACAAAACTTTCTCTGAGAGTAAGGAGCATGCCACCTGGCCTATACAAAACAATTCGTGGTACCAATACAGCCCTGACTTCATCTACAACCAGATTAATGGGGGAGTGGATGAAGGCGCGTATATCACGGATGCTTTACAACTACTACAGAACAAAGGAGACGTTGACTTTGCTGAGTTCTATGCATACGGGAACTACAAAAAGCAACCCACCGCGGCACAGTTTCAGGCGGCATTGCCATATCGCATCCCATCTGGTTGGGGCTACTTTTGGAAGCGTTCGGGCTCAGGTCCCTACAGTACCCCGAATGATATCACTCCCATAAAGGCCTGCCTCAGCGGTGGCAATATGCTCGTGATGGTGATACCGGTGTATTACGATTTCCCGGAATACACAACGAGCAGCCCGGCCAGGCCCTACTACGATTACAACGGCTCCTCGAGCTTCGCCGGTTTGCACGCAGTCTGCATTTGCGGCTATGACGACAATATAAACCCCGGCGGTTCCAACGCCGACCACAGGGGCGGGTTCAAGATGGTGAACTCCTGGGGCTACTACTGGAACGGCGCCAGCAATGGGTTCGTCTACCTGAGCTACGATTTCGTAAAAAGATATGTCTGGGAGGCATGGTCCATGGGTGACCTTTCCCCGGACAGCCCGAGCATCACGTCGCTCAGCAAGACCTCTGGCGAGCCAGGGGATTCCGTTACCATCTCAGGTAAAAACTTTGGCACAAACCGGCGCGGTGCAGAGGTCACGTTCAACGGAGTCAAGGCTACGCCGACAAGCTGGACCAACAGCTCGATTACGGTGACTGTGCCGACCGGCGCCACTACGGGTCCTGTCACAGTGAAGGACTGGGATAAAGCTCCATCGAATCCCATCAACTTTAAGGTGACGTTCTGGCTCTCCTCGATCACGCCAAACACTGGTTCCATCAACAGCGTGGCAAGCTATAGCGTGGGAGGAGGGGGCTTCAACTCGGGTACCATCTCGAGCGTCAGACTCTGGAACCCGTACGCGACACCGACATCCATTGATGCAACCAACGTCCAGGTCGTCTCAGATACCCAGATTACGTGCAAGTTCAATCTCTTCGGAACCGAGAAGAATACTGAGTATGAACTCGTCGTGACAAAAACCAACGGACATGAGGCCATCTTGTGGCACGCCTTCGTGGTGCGCCCTTGTGGCGCAGGCGCAGGGGTGGCCACGGTTGCGTTGGTCGGCATGTTGGGACTAATGGCGACTGCCAGCTCGAGGCGCTTCCGCTCACGGCTCAAGGCGATGATCAAGTATCGGAGATGAGACAACCAGACGTACCCAAGGCCTGATGATTAGACCCGAGTACGCCTCATGGCACCGGGCCTGATCTTAAAACCGTAGACGGAGGGGCCTCTTTGGTAGGCGCAGGCTTCTACCCGGAGGCGATAGACCGGAAGGGCGAGAGGCTCCACAGAGGCTTAACCGAAAGATGGCCCCTCCGGGAACGGCTCGGAGGGCCAGGAGCTGGGCCTCTGCGATGTTCGCGGTGCCGGCAATACTTGCGCGCCGGATATGTTAAAGAGGTGAAAAATTGAATACCGCCGCAGGGCCGCAGATTGCAGAGTATCAGACCGAAGGTTTGCGAGGAAGGAGGATGAACGATGAGTAGGAACAAGAAAAAGAGAGCGGGTATCTCACCCAGACGATGGCGGGTGGCTTTTCTCTCCTGCCTGGTTATGGCGCTCCTGGCGCTAGTCCTCGTCTTGCCCGGCGCCATCGGCATTGCGGCGGGCACCCCTCCGAGCAAGGTCCCGGGTTCACCAAGTGGCCTGCTGAAAGCCTCGGTAAACCCTGAACACGGTCTGGGATGTAAGCTGGCTCCGCCGGGTGATTATCCCAAGGCGGTCGTTCCGCAAGTGGCAAGCGTTGCGACAGCCATTGATCTCTGTCCACCTAACATGCCGATAGGGGATCAGGCATGGTACGCAAGCTGTGTCGGTTATGCGGTGGGTTACTACTACAAAACTTTCTCCGAGAGTCTGGAGCATACCAACTGGCCTATCGACTGGCAGCATGGGCAATACATATTCAGCCCTGACTTCATCTGGAACCAGCTTAATGATGGAGTGAATCAAGGCGTGTATATCCCGGATGCTTTACACCTGCTACAGGATAAGGGAGACGTTGACATAGGTGAGACCTGGGGATGGGACTACAAAACGCAACCCACCGCGGCACAGAAGCAGGCGGCATTGCCATATCGCATCCCATCCGGTTGGGGCCACTTTTGGATGCATTCGGGCCAAGGTCCCTACAGTACCTCGAATAACATCACTCCCATAAAGGCCTGCCTCAGCGGTGGCAATATGCTCGTGATGGCGATACCGATATATAGCGATTTCCCGGAATACACAACCCACCCGGCCAGTAAATACTACGATTACGACAACTCTTCGGGCTTTCACGGTTGGCACGCAGTCTGCATTACCGGCTACGACGACAATATACACCCCAGCGGTTCCAACGCCGACCACAGGGGCGGGTTCAGGATGGTGAACTCCTGGGGCTCGGGTTGGAACGGCGACAGCGATGGGTTCCTCTACCTGAGCTACGATTTCGTAAAAAGATATGTCCCGGAGGCATGGTACATGGGTGACCTTTCCCCGGACACCCCGAGCGTCACGTCGCTCAGCAGGAACTCCGGCGAGCCAGGGGATACCGTTACCATCTCAGGCAAGAACTTTGGCACAAACCGGCGCGATGCAAAGGTCATGTTCAACGGACTCAACTGGAAGGAAGAGGCTACGCCGACAAGCTGGACCAACAGTTCGATTACGGTGACTGTACCGACCGGCGCCATCACGGGTCCTCTCACAGTGTACGACTGGGATGGAGTTCCAGCGAATTCCATCAACTTTACGGTGACGTTCTGGCTCTCCGCGATAAAGCCAAACACTGGTTTCAACAACCGCGTGGTAAGCTGCAGCCTGGAAGGAGGGGGCTTCAAATCGGGTGCGGCCGTCTCGAGCGTCAGACTACAGACGCAGGCATATCACCCGACACCCATTTATGCAACCGACGTCCAGTTCGTCTCAGATACCAAGATTACGTGCAAGTTCGATCTCACCGGAGCCGAGAAGGATAAGTATGACGTCTTCGTGACAAAAACCAACGGACATGAGGCCTGGATGTGGGAAGTCTTCACGGTGTACAAGTGCGGTACTGGTGCAGGGGCGGCCACCGTTGCGTTGGTCGGCATGTTGGGACTAATGGCGACTGCCGGCTCGAGGCGCTTCCGTTCACGGCTGAAGGCGATGCTGAAATACCGCCGGTAGTCGTCAGTTGGTCGGTGGCTTCAAAGGAGACCGAGTGTGCTTGAAGCGGTAAAGGAAGAAGCACCACTAAAGGAGGATGAACGATGAACAGGAACAAGAAAAAGAGAGCGGGTGTATCGCCCAGACGATGGCGGGTGGCTTTTCTCTCCTGCCTGGTTATGGCGCTCCTGGCGCTAGTCCTCGTCTTGCCCGGCGCCATCGGCATTGCGGCGGGCACTCCCCCGGGCAAGGTCCCCGGTTCACCGAGTGGCCTGCTGAAAGCCTCTGTAAACCCTGAACACGGTCTGGGATGTAAGCCGACTCCGCCGGGTGATTATCCCGAGGCGGTCGTTCCGCAAGTGGCAAGCGTTGCGGCAGCCGTTGATCTCTATCCACCTCTCCTGCTGGTAGGGAATCAGGGAAGCCAGTCAAGCTGTGTCGGTTGGGCGGTGAGTTACTACTACAAAACTTTCTCTGAGAGTCTGGAGCATACCACCTCAACCTGGAAACTCAACGATTGGTGGTACGAATACAGCCCTTCGTTCGTCTACAACCAGATTAATGGGGGAGTGGATAAAGGCGCGTATATCCCGGATGCTTTACACCTGCTACAGGACAAGGGAGACGTTGACTTTGCTGAGTTTCCGTATAATCAATCGAACTGGACAAAGCAACCCACCGCGGCACAGTTGCAGGCGGCATTGCCATATCGCATCCCATCTGGTTGGGGCTACTTTTGGCTCCGCTCGGGCTCAGGTCCCTACAGTACCTCGAATGATATCAATCCCGTAAAGGCCTGCCTCAGCGGTCGCAATATGCTCGTGATGGCGATACCGATATATTACGATTTCCCGGAATACAGCAGCAGCCCGGCCAGGCCCTACTACGATTACAACGGCTCTTCGGGCTTTGTCGGTTGGCACGCAGTCTGCATTACCGGCTATGACGACAATATAAACCCCGGCGGTTCCAACGCCGACCACAGGGGCGGGTTCAGGATGGTGAACTCCTGGGGCCCCTACTGGAACGGCGACAGCGATGGGTTCGTCTACCTGAGCTACGATTTCGTAAAAAGATATGTCCGGGAGGCATGGTCCATGGGAGACCTTTCCCCGGACAGCCCGAGCATCACGTCGCTCAGCAGGACCTCCGGCGAGCCAGGGGATTCCGTTACCATCTCAGGCAAGAACTTTGGCACAAACCGGCGCAATGCAGAGGTCACGTTCAACGGAGTCAAGGCTACGCCGACAAGCTGGACCAACAGCTCGATTACGGTGACTGTACCGACCGGCGCCACTACGGGCCCTGTCATAGTGAAGGACTGGGATAAAGCTCCATCGAATCCCATCAACTTTAAGGTGACGTTCTGGCTCTCCTCGATCACGCCAAACACTGGTGTCATCAACCGCGTGGTAAGCTGCAGCCTGGAAGGAGGGGGCTTCTCTTCGGGTACCATCTCGAGCGTCAGACTCAAGCAATATAACGGTCCAACCATTAATGCAACCGAAGTCTCAGTTGTCTCAGATACCAAGATTACGTGCAAGTTCGATCTCACCGGAACCAAGAAGAATTACAGTATTGACCTCTTCGTGACAAAAACCAACGGACATGAGGCCGTCTTGTGGAACTGCTTCACGGTGAAGGAGTGCGGCCTAGGTGCAGGGGCGGCCGCGGTTGCGTTGGTCGGCATGTTGGGACTAATGGCGACTGCCGGCTCGAGGCGCTTCCGTTCACGGCTGAAGGCGATGCTGAAATACCGCCGGTAGTCGTCAGTTGGACGGGGGCTTCAAAGGAGACCGAGTGTGCGTGACGCCATAAAGGAGGAAGCACCGCCAGAGGAGCATGAACGATGAGTAGGAACAAGATAAAGAGAACGGGTGTCTCACCCAGGCGTTGGCGGGCGGCTTTTCTCTCCTGCCTGATAGTGGCACTGCTGGCGCTAGTCCTCATCTTGCCTGGCGTCATCGGCATTGCGGCGGGCACCCCTCCGAGCAAGGTCCCGGGTTCACCAAGTGGCCTGCTGAAAGCCTCGGTAAACCCTGAACACGGTATGGGATGTGAGCTGGCTCCGCCGGGTGATTATCCCGAGGCGGTCGTTCCGCAAGTGGCAAGCGTTGCGACAGCCATTGATCTCTGTCCACCTAACATGCCGATAGGGGATCAGGGATGGTACGCAAGCTGTGTCGGTTGGGCGGTGGGTTACTACTACAAAACTTACTCCGAGAGCCTGGAGCATACCAACTGGCCTATCGATTTTCAGCATACGCAATACATATACAGCCCTTACTTCATCTGGAACCAGATTAACGGGGGAAAGAATCAAGGCGCGACTATCCCAGATGCTTTGCAACTGCTGCAGGACAAGGGAGACGTTGACGAGGATGAGACCATTGGATGGGACTACACAGTGCAACCCACCGCGGCACAGTTGCAGGCGGCATTGCCATATCGCATCCCATCCGGTTGGGGCTACTTTTGGCCGCCCCGTGGGGGCCAAGGTCCCTATAGTCCCACGAATAGCATCGATAGCATAAAGGCCTGCCTCAGCGGTCGCAATATGCTCGTGATGGTGATACCGATATATAGCGATTTCCCGGATAACGGCAACCCGGTCTTCCCGGCCAAGACCTATTACAATCACATCGGCTCTTCGAGCCCTGTCGGTTGGCACGCGGTCTGCATTACCGGCTATGACGACAATATAAACCCCAGCGGTTTCAATCCCGACCACAGGGGCGGGTTCAGGATGGTGAACTCCTGGAGCTCCTCCTGGAACAACAACGGGTTCCTCTACCTGAGCTACGATTTCGTAAAAAGATATGTCCCGGAGGCATGGTCCATGCGTGACCTTTCCCCGGACAGCCCGAGCATCACGTCGCTCAGCAGGACCTCTGGCGAGCCAGGGGATCCCGTTACCATCTCAGGCAACAACTTCGGCACAAACCGGCGCGGTACAGAGGTCTTGTTCCCGAACGCGCTGGGCCAGGACATCGTGGCTCCGCCGACAAGCTGGACCAACAGCTCGATTACGGTGACTGTACCAACCTACGCCAGGACGGGTCCTCTCATAGTAAAAGACTGGGATGGAGCTCCGGCGAATGCCGTCAACTTCACGGTGACGTTCTGGCTCTCCGCGATAAAGCCAAACTCTGGTTTCATCAACCGCGTGGTAAGCTGCAGCCTGGAAGGAGGGGGCTTCCAATCTGGTACCGTCGAGAGCGTAAGACTGCAGTCTAGCTCGACACCCATTTATGCAACCGAATTCCAGGTCGTCTCGGATAAAAAGATTACGTGCAAGTTCGACCTCACCGGAGCTCCATATTATGACTCGTATAACGTCGTCGTGAAAAAAACCAACGGACATGAGGCCTGGTTGTATGCAGGCTTTGCGGCTAAGAGGTGCGGCCCTGGCGCAGGGGCGGCAACGGTTGCGTTGGTCGGCATGTTGGGACTAATGGCGACTGCCGGCTCGAGGCGCTTCCGTTCACGGCTGAAGGCGCTGCTGAAATGTTACTAAAGGAGGATGAACGATGAGTAGGAACAAGAAAAAGAGAGCGGGTGTCTCACCCGGACGATGGCGGGCGGGCGCTCTCTCCTGCCTGGTTATGGCACTGCTGGCGCTTGTCCTCGCCTTGCCCGGCGTCATCGGCATCGCGGCGGGAACCCCCCCGAGCAAGGTCCCGGGTTCACCGAGTGGCCTGCTGAAAGCCTCGGTAGACCCTGAACACGGTCTGGGAGGTAAGCTGACTCCGCCGGGTGATTATCCCAAGGCGGTCGTTCCGCAAGTGGCAAGCGTGGCGGCATCCAAAGATCTCTCCGGGCATCTCCCGCCGGTAGGGGATCAGGGGAGCCAGTCAAGTTGTACCGCTTGGGCGGTGAGTTACTACTACAAGACTTTCTCTGAGAGTCTGGAGCATACCACCTGGGATTTAACCAATCCGTGGTACCAATACAGCCCTTCGTTCGTCTACAACCAGATTAATGGGGGAGCGAATCAAGGCGTGTCTATCCCGGCTGCTTTACAACTGCTACAGTACACAGGAGACGTTGACATTGCTGAGTTTCCGTATAGTCAGAGTAACTGGACAAAACAACCCACCCCGGCACAGTGGCAGGCGGCATTGCCATATCGCATCCCATCCGATTGGGGCGCCTTTTGGCCGCCCCGTGGGGGCCAAGGTCCCTACAGTCCCACGAATAGCATCGATAGCATAAAGACCTGCCTCAGCGGTGGCAATATGCTCGTGATGGTGATACCGATATATAGCGATTTCCCGGATAACGGCAACCCGGCCTACCCGGCCAAGGCCTACTACAATCACACCGGCTCTTCGAGCCCTGTCGGTTGGCACGCAGTCTGCATTACCGGCTATGACGACAATATAAACCAGGGCGGGTTCAGGATGGTGAACTCCTGGGGCTCCTCCTGGAACGGCAGCAACAAAGGTTTCCTCTACCTGAGCTACGATTTCGTAAAAAGATATGTCCCGGAGGCATGGTCCATGGGTGACCTTTACCCGGACACCCCGAGCATCACATCGCTCAGCAGGGACTCCGGCGAGCCAGGGGATACCGTTACTATCTCAGGCGAAAACTTCGGTACAAAACGGCGCGGTACAGGGGTCACGTTCAACGGAGTCAAGGCTACGCCGACAAGCTGGACCGACAGCTCGATTACGGTGACTGTACCGACCGGCGCCACCACGGGTCCTGTCATAGTGAAAGACTGGGATGGGGCTCAGTCGGATCCCATTTACTTTTGGGTGGGGTTCTGGGTCTTCTCGATCACGCCAAAAACTGGTGTCATCAACAGCGTGGCAAGCTATAGCGTGGGAGGAATGGGCTTCAACTCGGGTGCGGCTGTCTCGAGCGTCAGACTGCAGTATGGCTCGACACTAATCTATGCAACCGAAGTCCAGGTCGTCTCAGATACCAAGATTACGTGCAAGTTCAATCTCTTCGGAGCCAAGAAGGATACGACGTATGACCTCGTCGTGAGAAAAACCGACGGCAAAGAAGCCAGGCTTCAGTCGGGGTTCACGGTGACGCCGTGCGGCACAGGTGCAGGGGTGGCCGCGGTTGCGTTGGTCGGCATGTTGGGACTAATGGCGACTGCCGGCTCGAGGCGCTTCCGTTCACGGCTGAAGGCGATGCTGAAATGTTACTAAAGGAGGATGAACGATGAGTAGGAACAAGAAAAAGAGAGCGGGTGTCTCACCCAGACGATGGCGGGTGGTTTTTCTCTCCTGCCTGGTTATGGCGCTCCTGGCGCTGGTCCTCGTCTTGCCTGGCGCCATCGGCATTGCGGCGGGCACCCCTCCGAGCAAGGTCCCGGGTTCACCAAGTGGCCTGCTGAAAGCCTCGGTAAACCCTGAACACGGTCTGGGATGTAAGCCGACTCCGCCGGGTGATTATCCCAAGGCGGTCGTTCCGCAAGTGGCAAGCGTGGCGGCATCCAAAGATCTCTCCGGGCATCTCCCGACGGTAGGGGATCAGTATAGCCAGGGAAGCTGTGTCGGTTGGGCGGTGGGTTACTACTACAAGACTTTCTCTGAGAGTCTGGAGCATACCACCTGGCCTCTCAACCAATTGCGGTACCAATACAGCCCTTCGTTCGTCTACAACCAGATTAATGATGGAGTGGATGAGGGCGCGTATATCCCGGATGCTTTACACCTGCTACAGGACAAGGGAGACGTTGACTCGGCTGAGTTTATATATGATCCATTTAACTGGACAAAGCAACCCACCGCGGCACAGTTTCAGGCGGCATTGCCATATCGCATACCATCTGGTTGGGGCTACTTTTGGAACCATACGACGGGCTCACCCCCCTACTCGAATAGCATAACTCCCATAAAGGCCTGCCTCAGCGGTGGCAATATGCTCGTGATGGTGATACCGATATATTACGATTTCCCGGAATACACGACGAGCAGCCCGGCCAGGCCCTACTACGATTACGACGAGAGGGCGAGCCGTGCCGGTTATCACGCAGTCTGCATCTGCGGCTATAACGACAGTGCCAACCCCAAAGGTTCCAACGCCGACCACCAGGGCGGGTTCAAGATGGTGAACTCCTGGGGGGGCGACTGGAACGGCGACAGCAATGGGTTTGTCTACCTGAGCTACGATTTCGTAAAAAGATATGTCCGGGAGGCATGGTACATGGGTGACCTTTCCCCGGACACCCCGAGCGTCACGTCGCTCAGCAGGAACTCTGGCGAGCCAGGGGATTCCGTTACCATCTCGGGCAAAAACTTTGGCACAAACCGGCGCGATGCAGTGGTCACGTTCAACGGACTCAACTGGGAAGTCGATGCTACGCCGACAAGCTGGACCAACAGCTCGATTACGGTGACTGTACCGAGGGGCGCCATCACGGGTCCTCTCAAAGTGTACGACTGGGATAAAGCTCCATCGAATCCCATCAACTTTAAGGTGACGTTCTGGCTCTCCTCGATCACGCCAAACACTGGTTCCATCAACAGCGTGGCAAGCTATAGCCTGGAAGGAGGGGGCTTCAAATCGGGTGCGGCCGTCTCGAGCGTCAGACTCTGGAACCCGTACGTGACACCCGCATCCATTGATGCAACCAAAGTCCAGGTCGTCTCAGATACCCAGATTACGTGCAAGTTCAATCTCTTCGGAACCGAGAAGAATACGCCGTATCACCTCCTCGTGAGAAAAACCGACGGACATGAGACCATCTTGTGGAACTGCTTCACGGTGACGCCGTGCGGTACCGAAGCAGGAGTGGCCCTGTTGGCCCTGGCTGGGATCCTCGGCCTCATGTCAACTGCCAGCTCGAGGCGCTTCCGCTCACGGCTGAAGGCGATGCTGAAATACCGCCGGTAGTCGTCAGTTGGACGGTGGTTTCGAAGGAGACTGAGTGTGCGTGACGCCATAAAGGAGGAAGCACCGCCAGAGGAGGATGAACGATGAGTAGGAGCAAGAAAAAGAGAGCGGGTGTCTCACCCGGACGATGGCGGGCGGGCGCTCTCTCCTGCCTGGTTATGGCACTGCTGGCGATAGTCCTCATCTTGCCTGGCGCCAGCAGTACCACGG
>Ga0315281_10001417_pt1 | contig 35371 bp, 45 predicted proteins | sample YL17G07_0_MG_FD_204540 | JGI IMG/M metagenome (GOLD analysis project Ga0315281, IMG submission 204540) | Sediment microbial communities from Yellowstone Lake, YNP, Wyoming, USA - YL17G07_0 | ecosystem: Environmental > Aquatic > Freshwater > Lake > Sediment | place: USA: Wyoming | collected...
TAGGGAACCTATCATTACCGACGAACAAATCATAGTCAGAGATAAAGGTGATACACATAACATTTGGGGAAGTGGATTGTTTTGGGCCAGCTACGGCCATAGTGAGCAGGAACGCCTAGCAGAGAGGTTGCTCAAAGCCGCCGATATCGGCGATCCTGTTTATGTCAGCGTCGCCGACTTGGTGAGAATTTCATGAAGAAGCCGCCTCTGCCTAAAGGCATCAGGGAAGAGCACGATGCCCTCTTCGAGCGGATGCAGACCCCTAGGGCCAAAGCGGCAGCCAGGAATCTATTTACTGGGACCATCTCTAGTCCAATGACTGAAGCCAAGCCCCTGCCCAATTCATTCACGGCCTCGGAACGGCCGTTAATGACCATAGAAGAGGCGATCCGACTCCATGCGGAGGGCGAAAAACTGAGGAAAGAAATAGAGCGAAGAGTCGCCTCCATGAAGCACGTGCAAAGGTATAGCAACAAAGGACCAGAGAATGCTTTCTCGTACCAGGTCGGAGACCGCATCTGGGTCGCCGGTAAGGAGATGGTCTGCACCGCCGCAGGAACTGGAAATTCACGAGGAACTTTTAAGAGGGTAGAGATTATGAAGACTAAGAAGCCAGTTGCAAAAGAATCGAATCGTGGCGCGGCCATCACCCGTAAACTACGGAAGGCAGTATCAGAGAATATCAAAGACCTTATGGCCGCGATTGGCCCCGGGACCTATCAAACTGATTCCGAGGGGGTGCTCCAGCCTGTGCTTGGCTCTGTCGCGGCGTCTATTGACGCCCAGTGCAAGAAGTTCAATGACCTTGCCGTAGAGAAGGGATGGTATGGGCCTGAGGAGGATAAGAAGCCGGTCGTGGACCTTATCATGACGAAGCTGATGCTTATCGTCAGCGAGGTGGCTGAAGCCTGTGAGGAAGTTCGTAACGGCTCAGATTTCAACGAGGTCAGAATTCGCGAGAAGGATGGTAAAGTAGAGGGGTTTCTCGCGGAGATGGCCGATATCGAGATCCGCGTCCAGGACCTGATCGGTGAACTCCGCCGACGCGGCCTTGTGAGACGCAGCTACGGTGAAGTGGTGGAGATGAAACATGCCTTCAATAAGACCAGAAGTCATCGCCATGGCGGGAAGAAGGCATAAGGGGACAAATTATGACCCCTTTTGAGTTTCTGTTCGTTCTCGGCTGTGGTACCTTCATCGGCTATATGTTCGCTACCTGGCGCAACCCAAGATAGGCTCAGCCCATGAACTTACAGGAGACAGAGGATTTTATCGCCAGCAGATGCAGGCGCGCCATGGAGGCGTTTATCGGCATGAGCGTAAACGACATCACGGCCGCCGTAGCCCGCAGTCAACTAGATGATATCCTCCGTCAGGCGATTTACCATGGGGCACCAGCAATCCTCAGCGAGTTCATCTGGGATATAAATGTCAGCGGTGGTACAATGAGGGTGAAGATGGTGCCCAATACAGATGACGCCTATTGGTGGCTTAAGGAGGTGTGGCAGGCTAATCTAGTTCGACTGTCTCGGCTATCCTCGCCAGAACAGAAGAAAGGGGAGTAACGAGACTGATGTGGCTGTATCTGGGGCTGCCACGAACGAGTAACCCGATCACTTCGCCGTCAGCATTGAAGCAGGGTCCGCCGGAATTGCCTGGAGCGGCAGCGGCGCCCACCAGCATGTAGCCATCAAACCAGCCGCTGGTCAGCCCCTCGGTGATAATCGCCAAGTTGATAGCCAGTGGATGGCCGACCACGTAGATGCGGGCGCCTTTCTGTGGCGAACGCCTAGCAATAGGAGCCACCCGACCGGCATCACAGTCTGCCTCGCCGGTGGCAACATCGCCAGTGCTCCAATCACCTAATACCAGCGTCTGGAGCGAACAAATCCTTCCGTCGGAGGTACGGACGCTAATTTCGACCCTGTCGACGCGCACCCGGCCCATGCCGGTCATGACGACAGTGCCCACATCAGGCGTCTCCAGGACGTGATTGGCCGTCAATATCAGGCTATGAACGGGCCCCGTAAGGCCCAAATCCTTCTTATAGACGACGCCGGAGCCTGCCCAGCCCTGAGACACTGGTAATTCACCCTGGGGCACGCCCAGGGCATCCTCAGGGCCTAGGAGGGCTCCTTCGACCTGGACCAGAATCTGCACCGTCGAGGCGAGCATAGCCTGGGTGTCGGCGGCAGCTGGGACCTTGTGGGGCAGAAACGAACAGGAGCAGGAAAACAACGACGTTAAGAGAGAAACGAGGGCAAAAAGCTTGAACTTCATGAAATCTCCTAGTACATACGGAGATTGCCGCTAGTCCTCCTCCTCTAATTCTTCATCGGAAATATCCGCGGAGGCCGTCTGGGCAGAAGCCAATTTAGCTATATTGGTCCCGACAACCATTTTGTTGGCAACATTAGCTCCACAGAACAAGGCGAAAACGCCGGTGATGCCCCCGACCATGGTCATATATTGAGCACCTAATGCCGGCCAGTGCGCACTCATTAGCCAACCAGAAAAAACAAGGACTACACTTAATAGTCCGAAATGCAATTTTTTCGAGTCCCAACCCTCGCTTAATTCCTCATTCATGAAATCCAACCCAGAAGCTGGTAGATGCCGACGCAGATGCCGACCAGGATCCCTATCCCGGCGACGACCTTGCCGATAGCCCCGACAACGGCCACGTGAACAACCAGAGGCTTAACTTCGTTACGCAGACTCTCTAGAGACTCCTCATTAATCTGCGTCCGACGTACGTGCTCTTTGAGGACGGCTGCCTGGGCGGCGAGGGTTACATCCACCTTATCGAGTCTGCCGTCGAGCTTCTCCTGACCATCGAGGAGCCTGGTCATACTATCGGAGATAAGGGCTAACTTTGTGTCGGTAATAGATTTGGCCACAGTCTTCCTCGAGGGTAGAACTTCTCCCTTCAAAGATTAGGGCACACCAAATGGCCACATAGGAAGAGATTCTGGGGTTTCCTCGGTATCTCGTTTGGTTATGTCCGGAGTATTCGCTTGGGCTTGATCCTGGACAGCATCCCACTCGGATCTACATTTTATGGACTGTACATAAATACAGTACCGGCAGATGAAAATACTGTATTTAACGCGTGAGGAAATGATATTGCCAAACGTCGTCTCCGTACCCTCCAGATAGGAGTCAGCCCCACGAGAGCATAAGTAACAAGGATACTTGCCCACCTCTTGGACATGAAGGCGACGGATCAATCGCTGTATCTGTGGATCAAGCTTTCTTGCCACTGTTCTTACCCGCCTTCAGCTTCTTCTCGATCCGCTTCTGCATCTCCGACCACGGGTAGGTCTTCAGCTTCCCCGAGGCTAAGTCCTTAGTTGTCTTCTCTAGTTTGGCCGCGAACTTGTCTCGATTCTGGGGGTTGCCGAAGAAGCTTAATTCCCAGAGAATGGCGCGCACGAATTCTACGAAGGTGGGCTGCATACGCACGGTCAGAAGCTTCTTGTACTTGAACTTGGGATTGAAGGTCTGGGTACCGATCTCGACCTCTTCCTTGATTTTTAACTCCAAGTGCTTGAGCTGGGACAATGGTGTTAGTTCTACAGCGTAGCCGCCGTAGACATCCTTCTCGCCCGAGGTGAGCCCTTCCTTAGGCCAGATGCCCCAGCCATGGAAACCCCAGAAGATGCTCATGGTTGGGGTCTTCTCATCATCATCGTAGTTGGCGATCTCTATCCCGGGGTTAACTTCCAAGAAAAGAATATCCTTCTCTATGGGTCGCGAGGGCTCCTTGGCGATGTCCAAGAGCAAGAGGGTAAAATCACATCGGCAGTAGCGACGAAGCTCGTCCACTCCCTTGAAACCAGTGAACGAGTGCCCTAGACAATTAAAGAAATCGCAGAGGTTTGTGCCGGGCAAAACCTTGACATAATGGTCGGCATAACGCCAAAAATCCTTGACCGGAACCTCGACGTTTTTGCCCTTCTTCTTATCCCAAACATTGGCGAGGAAGGTGTCGAAACCGGGACCTACAGTGACGGTATCACTCATGGCTTTACTGGGCAAGCGCACGAGCATTCGTTGGTGTTCGGATTATGGATGGCGGCAGCAGCTCCTTTGCACAAAGTCTTACATTCTTCGATGCCACATACCCGGGATGCAAAGCAAGTTGTTTTCTGGCAGCTGGACAGCGCCAGGCATACCAACAATAGGAACGCGCAATTCAATAGAGAATTCATCGCTCACCCCGCGCTCGGATGAAGTCGCCAAGGCGCTTACGCATCGAATCCGACTGGCCCAGCAAGAAACTGCTGAGCAATTCCTCCGCCAGCTTCGCGCACGCTTCCCGCTCGGCGAGGACGGCGAAGTCGACCACATCGAGCAGTTCCTGACCCGTCAGCCGGAGTCGATCTCCGGGGTAGTTGCGGGCCATGTCCTCCGCGTCGCGCAGCACTTCTAAAGGAGTCATCACGCTCATGGTTTCGCCTGGATTTTAATTTCGCGTTTAAAGAAGGCAAAGAAGGTCTGCAGCACCTGCTGTGGCGAAGGTAAAACTGCAACCAATTCCCATCCCTCGGCCCCCATCGAGGCCGTAGCCTTTTCCCAGGCTAGATCAAAGCGGATGAGGTTATTTTCCTCGTCGAGCCTAGATACGGCCACAACCTTATGCTGCCAGCTTTTCATATCAAGATTATAGCGTCATCCGCCAGGAAAAGCAAAGGCCCGGAGGTTAGTCCGGGCCCGAGGCTTTACTTATTGGCTAATAACTTAGATAACAGGAGGCAGGTCGTTGGCGCCGGCGCTTTCGTTATTGGTGGTGCTTTCATCATCTACAAGCAAACCAACGAAAGTATGGGTCAATTCAGTCAACTGCCGTGAGGTGATGGTGGAGGCATATGTCTCGGGTCTGACGTCGCGAATCTTGGCGATGACTTCTCCGGTCTGACGATCGAGGACGTCGATCTGGATATACTCATGGAACATCAGATCCTGGAGGCGGGGCATCTTCGCCGACACGTGGGGGCCATTCTTGACGATACGCCAGCCGGTGGCGGTGCATCTCACTGGTTCCATACCGGTGTAGCCCAGCTCAGCCGCTGAGTACCGACCCAGGATATAAACGGGCTGTACGTCGTAGCTGAGGCCGTAGCTAAAGCTAGAGAAGATGCCGACGGGAACACCGGCATTGGCGCCGGCGCCGGCGATACGTACTACTGCTCTTGCTCCATGGAGAACGCGTGGTGGCGACATATTAGACTCCTTTATTAGAGTGAAGATTAGGGCCGGCCAGGTATTTAAAAACGTACCCCTTAGTCGACCTTATTCGACCATGTAGAACGGCACTGATATGGGAACGGTCAAGTCCTAGTTGGATTGCCGCACCACGAATGAACTGATAGACTCTGCCGTACACTCTCATAGGATGACTAAACGTCTACCCCTGGGAAGCCGTCTGCTGAACTGGAGAAACAAGAAAACTTATCGGGATAAAATATATCGCCCCAGCGAGTTTGACTTCGACTTCGACGATCATCGCCGAACCGCTGATGGTGATACGCGCGTTCTTGAATCCGGCCGGAGCATCATCCGAGGCGGCAATGAGCTTCAAGCGGCGGAAGTCGGCCATGATACCTTCGAGGAAGGTCAGGGCCGCAGAAGCCGAGACATCGGCGACGGATTGACCGACAAAGGCATCTTCCATGCGTTGAGCCGTGGTCATGGCGATGATGTCGGCAGCGTACACGGCCTGGATGCTATTGAAGACGAAGTTATCGTCCTTGCTGTAGGTGGTCTGGTCACTGACCCAGTAGAAACCACCAGAGGCGTGACGTCGAAGAGGCAAAAGTCCGGAAAGGAGGGCATTCTCCATCTGCGTGTCGTTACGGTCGCTGAAGCTGGCATCGGCCATAACCGTTCCGCTGATGTTCGCAAACTTGCGGACGATGGCACGGTAGAAGCCGGCCGCCTGCATGCCCGCGGCGACAGATGCGCCCATCCAGGGTTGGAACTGGACGATAGTGCCGCTGCTATTCAGGTTCTTTACATCCTGGAAGGTCATGGCGACGCGGAAGCTGGCGAGGTTCGAAGCCGCTTCGCGAGCTGCATCGAAGTCGGTCTCGATACTGGCAAAGCCTTGACGGTTACGGCGCTTCTTCAGCTTGGACATGGCCAAGACGTGGGTACGAAGACCCGCGTTCACGGCGTCGATGGCGTAGGTCGAAGCTGAGTCAGTGAGACCGTCGGCGATATCATCGGCAGCATCACGGCTGAAACAGGTGACGACAAAGTTGCAACTCACCTCTTCGAGGGCGGCGAGTGCAGCCACAACATCGGCGGCCAGGGTAGCACCTTTGGCTCCGCCACTGAAATAGGCGGTAGTAAGGGCGACAGCAGGAAGGCCGGCTGTAGCTCGTTCGCCATCGGTCAATTCAACCACAGACGATTGGTCGTTGATGATCTTATTGAACTTGTAGGCGTCGATCTTGATGCGACCGTTCTTAGCGCCGAAGCTGGAGCAGATTCCCTGAGCCGTGACCCAGTCAAGAGCCGTAACAGGCAATTGGCCCAAGGTAGTATTCCCTACCGCGGCCGAGTAATCAGTCTGGGCGTTTATGTAGGCGGCCAAGTCGGCAATCGTCGAGAAGTCGCTGAGGGTTAGAGCCAGGTCGTCGCCGGTGCCGCCGCTGCGAGTAATAGCCAGAGTCGTCTCGGTGATGGTGATGGTCGCGGTCGTACCCTTGTAGCTGAGCTTGAGGGCGATGTCTCCACCGGCGATAAGTTCCTCGCTGATGGCATCGTTTTGTCTGGCGATATTGAGCTGGACCGCAGACTCAGTGGCCGAAGTCAGAAGCGCCGGCACAGCCGAGGTAGAGACCCAAGTTACGGGAGTCGTATCCAGATCGTAGATACAGCGAGTGAGCAGGTCCGTGCCAGTAGTCAGGGCCGCAACTTCAAGGCTCTTGCCGATGCCGTTGATCAAAGTCGTGGAATCGGGGGTGATGGTAGTGACGCTGGCGTAGACAACCAGGTCATTGGCGGCAGTACCAGAAACAGAGACTGCGGTTTTGGCCTGAGGAGCGGTGATAGTCCCGCCAACAGCAGCTACTGCCGTGGACGTAGACTGGGCGCTGCCCGTGATGGGGTCAGTAATGGTATGGCCACCAGTGAAAGCGCCGGCACCGGAGAGGACCAAGATACCGGTGTTGCCGCCAAGGTCTTGGTCGGCGATGATAGTTCCGGTTGCGCTAGAAACCGCCTCGGTAACAACCTGACCAACGGTGAAGGCTCCGGTTCTGGTTCCGTACGACAGACGCGTATAGGTAAAGCCAGCGTCCGAGAGCTTGGTGCAGGAGATAACCGAGGAGGTAGCCGCAGTCACGACGTAGGCGCCGACATTCTTGTAGGCGGCGCCGACAATGACCGACGCCTGGGGAATGACGACGGTGTCGCCAACGCTAGGGGTCGTGGTGAAGGTACCGCTCGCGTAGGTAATGGTGATGGCGTTTCCGCTGACAACCGCCACCGTCAGAGTTCCGACGCTGTTCTGGATAGTAGTACGAGCAGCTCCGCCCGAGCAGTCAATGCCGGTAAGGCCGGTGATTGCCGAGACAAAAGCCGTGGGGGTGATATTGGCGGTGATAGTCGGGGCCAGAGCGGCTCCGCCATTGAGGCGGATCGCCATATTCAATGAAGCCACCGGAGGAATCCAGGTGAAGGCTCCGCTGGTGGGAATAACTTCGACGGCGGAAGCTTCTACGGTTCGATACAGCTGGTTGCCGAGACGGCCACCGACCTTGGTGACGAGAGCACCGTAGGTACCGGCATCATTGGCGACTAGGGTGGAGGTGGCCTTGGTAGAGGCATTGGTCTTGACGATGATGAGCCGACTAGGGGCACCGACGATATTCGGATCATTACTAGGCTGGGATGCGGCGCGGTAGGCGTCAACAACGGACCCACTCCCGTATTTGGCGATAACCGCCGAGGCTTCATCCGGACCATAGCTGGCATCAACCTCGAGATCTTCCTCGAGAGTGAAATCAGGACCGCTATCGGCCTCACCGACGAGTGCAATGATGCCGCTCGTAGCCAGGCCAGAATTCTGGCGCTGGACCGTTATCTTCGAGACAGCAGAAGGTATAATGAGCGTGCCTGAGTCGGTTACGAATTGCTGGGCCATTTAGATGGTTCCTCGAAGTTCTGGGTTGAAGATTACCGCTGGCAGATGCCCGCGTGTTCGGCGTCGCCACATATGAGACAGAGGCCAAGATCTGATTTTTTCAACACACCTTCGGATTTACCCATGATATGGCCAAACAAGCTCTTCGCCTGTTGGGGCCGAGGATCCCCGACCCTGCCAGCGGGTGTGCCACTGCCCTTGAGGGCACCGGTGCCGAAGGGCATGGGTTTATTTGCGGGGGCTGCGGGTGCAGCAGCTGGGGATGCAGCAGCGGCTGGTTTCTTGGGGACAAGGCCAGGTGAGGCAGTGGGCATCGCCGGCGCCGGTGCCGCCTTGGTCATGGGGCCGCCCGGGGCCCCACTAACTTTCGGGGCTTTTGCAGGAGCTACGGGAGTCATCGTACCCGGATTTTTGCCAGAAGGTGGCTTGGCCATAGACGGTTCGGCTTTGCGCTCTGCGTCCGGAGAGGCCTCCATAACCACGGGAGCTTTTGGAGACATAACACCCCTCATGGCCGCAGGCATCTTGGCGTCCTGGGCTGCGATCTTAGCCTTATGTTTATTAGGTACATTCGGCTTAGCCTCAGCCTTGAGGGCATTTGCTTTGGGCTCGCCACCACTACCTGGCTGGGGGACGACCTTTGACTTCTGTCCATCCATCTTCTCGCCACTCTGATTGTCGTTATCGGGACCAGAGGGAGGGAGCTTGGCGCCAGCAGCGACACCGATAGTTTTCTTCTTGCCGTCGACGCTGACAAAATCCTCTTCCTTCTTCATTTTATCCGCGGCTTTCACCGCCGATGATTCGGACTTGGCTTTGTTCTTGCTTGCCCAGGCGATTTTGTAGGCCGACTCCTCGCCGACCTTGGGTTTGAGGGCTTTGACTTGAGCCTCTCGCCCAGGCGGAGCTACCTTGCACAGGCTTTTCTCGGACATAGCCAGAGCACCTGGCGCCTGCGGCTGGCCGGCGTTGGCGCCATATCCTAGGAGAGCATTTTTACCCATGAGCTGACCCAAGCAGGTGCAAGCGCCAGGAACGTCTTCGTTTCCGCAGGTAATACACTTGCCGTTGGTGGCGCCGCCACCTGCATTTGGATCCTGGGGAGTGGGCTGTGCTACAGCCGGGGCCATGAGTTGGCCGGAGGGAACGCCCGAGGCGGAACCTACGGGAGAGTTAGGGCTTGCATCAGGAAGCTCGGGAATACCTGGATCCATGGACGTGACAGGAAGTGCCTTGCGCAGCTCGCGTCGACCCAACTCTGCGAATTCGGTCTCGAACTTGAGTAGACGCTCGTGGACCGCCTTCTTGAGGTCGGCCATAGAATGCGAGTGCTTGGTGGACATGTTTTTTTTGACTCCAGTAGCTTGTTGATGAAGATTGGGGTTGTTGCCCAGGGAATTGACAACAGTCTTGGCCGTGGGGATGAGCTTCCACTCCGGATCAAAATTAATACGAGTGAAGCCGGTATCGCCGGGCAGTGCGGTCCAAAAATCTCCGGGCCTGGAGCTAAAATAAGAAATAGGCTTTTTCGGATCAGAACCTACGTAATGCCCGACCTGGGGGCCATGAGTATAATGCAGCTCGTGGTTACCACCCTCTCCGAAAATGACACTCTCTTGGCCAAATTCATGACCAAGACCCTGCATCTGTTCTCTGGTTGGTCCATGGACGATGTAGCTTTCCTCTGGCTCCCCGTAGGAGCCAGAGGTTCGCTCATGTTTCAGACCCATGGACTTAAGGCGAGATTCCAGGGCTTTGTTGCCACCTTCGGTTTTAACCGGAAAGCGGGGTTTATCGGCAGTGAGCATGCCGAAGGGCTTGCCACTAAATACCGGATGCTGGCTGACATGAGCAGGAGGGGGAGACTCGATGTCTTCTTGTGGGGCACTCATTGACGTGAAGATTGACGCGGGCTTAGCCGATCGAGTCATCTTCTCCAATCCATGATTGATCGGCAGGGGGCTGAGAATCAGGCGGCAAGAGGCGACTGCCAATAGGGCGAATCCGAGTTTTTAAGCCGGTGATTTTAGCGAACCTTCTCTTGGGCCAACACTGTCGCACCGAACCAGTTAGTGTCACATACCGAGTCCAGATATTTTCCTGATCATATGACATATTCTTAGCAAAATCAGAACTGGTGAAGCTAGACTTCTCGAAGCCACGACCTTCAAGCAAAGTCTCTCGCCCCCAGAGAAAGACGAAACAGATGATGCTGTGGAGAAAAATGAGCTGCAGCGGTTCACCGTTGACATTGCAACCAATGAGATACGTCTCCTTGAAAAGGGCCGATTCTAGTGTCTGGATTGTATTCGGAGAACCGGCGCGGAGTGTGGCTCCACGAAAATCGATGGGAGTCCCCGAGGCAATGGTAAAGACTCTATCTGATTCTACCGTGAGTATTTCGTGGGGGCGCCCCTGCGCGTCGATGATGACCATACCCGGGAATATATCGGCGGTGACGCTGACAGGAACGGTGACTACACCCGTGGCAGGAACGAAGGATGGACTGAAGTGATCGCTCAAATCCGGCCAGGGCAGGCCCTCAACATCTTCCTGGGGAGTATAGTGGATGTCGCCGATAGTGTTCTGGTCTTCGTCGCTATTCTGGAGGTTGATAGTGACTGAGGGGGCCTCGACATCACCGAGACGGCCATAGCAGATTACGGGGATATTCGTCCTCAGGAACCAATTACGGAGGGCGTCGATTTCCTTCTGGCCATAAATATCTTTGGTCAGAAGGTCTTGCTTCAACCCCTGGCAGACGAAGTCCAGAAGCCAGTCGTTGGCCCTAAGCTCTTTAAATCCTTGGAGGATGGCGTGCCTGATCAGTAGATCGCTAGCAAATATCCCCGTGGCTTCGGTGGGAGTCGACATACACCAAAGATTGAGGTCCTTGACAACATAAAGCCAGAGCTGGTATTATCAGCCGATGAACTACCTCGATCCCGTGGAAGATGCCGTCAATGCCGTGGATTCGGAGCTGGAGGCCTATTATGACTTCCTCGATAATCGAGAGAGAGCCGAGCTTGGGTATGTATCCTTGGCCGACTTTCGGGCTCTACTCAACAAGTGGCGGGGGCTGCCGCTGGTGATTGTCAAGAAGGCCGGTGACGATGAGGTTTGTTTCTAGGGCTTGACGACCAGAACCGTTGATGTTATTATCATCACAAAGGAAGCCAATGAACGCCACCTGCCTCCAGACCGCCGTACTTCTCCATCTGGTTCGTAACGCCTCTATCGGCGAAATTCTCGACGCCAACCAAGAGCTGAAGGAACAAGGGCCCTGGGTACCAGGAGCCAACCAGACAGAGGTTCCATTCCTGAGCCGGAGTGGGAAGTATATGCTCTACTGCTACCAGCCGAGCACGGGCCGTCATGCCTACCTTGATTGCGGGACGGATTTGATTCTCAGCGATGAGGACGCGGGTCTGGCCCTGCGGGGATAAATTCACGATGCATTTACGAGAGGAATCAAAATGATCAACGCCAAACGATTGTTGAATGTTGCGAAGGCCCTGCGCGAGAGCCCCAGCCCGAAGATGTTCACTATGGAGACATTTGTCTATGGATCAGAAGATGATGCCGTCCTCGGCCTGAATACCGGGCCGGAATTTTGTGGTACCCCCGCCTGTGCGCTAGGGCACTATGGAAGCAGACGCGACCTCCAGCGTCTATTCAAAATTGAGGTTGCTACCTTAGAAGATGCAGAGGATAAAGCTGAACTCGTATATGCCGACACCTGCCCCGTGGGGTACGACGACACAGAAGTTGTGCGGCATTTTGGGATCAGCTTCGATGATTGCCAAAAACTCTTTAGCCCTGAGGGCTGCGGCGGAGCCAAGTCGGTCAAGGCGGCGGCGAAATACATTGAGAAATTTGTCGCCTCAAGACTGAAAGAAGAGGGGAAACGATGACCATGGTTCAAACACAGAGAATGCTTCAGGAGCTGTTACTCCTGCGTAAATTGGCGTCCAACTTCAAGAAACTTCGCCTTACCGGAACCGTGGACGACGACTTTCCGGAGGTGCTACATCAAACCGATGCGTCACTCTCCGACTATGAGAAGCTCTTCGGTGACCCGCGAGCGCATAGACCGTAGACGCTATTGATCTCGCAGGCGCTCCTGAGCCATCTGAAGAAGGTCAATCATGTCCTGGACACTGACCCTCTCATCTGCGTGTTCGGCGTTGAAAATTCGCGCCTCCTCAATAAGTAGGGAGAAAACACGAGCCGATGAGGCTCGTAACCAATCCAGGCGATAATTGCAGGGATTCTCGCCACGAGCAAAGGCCTGAGCCAGTTCCCGGCGACGATTATATCCAGTCCTGAGCTTAGAGGCTATAGTCTCGTGGAGGCTAATCAGGGTCTGCGATAAGGCCTCAGCCTCTTCAGATTCCATCGACCACCTGTTTGATGATATCGGGGGCGATCTTTTCCGACCACTCACGCTGAGCCCACTCAAAGGCAGCGTCCATAAACAACCTAGGCTCAAGTCCAGGATGCTTCCAGCCATGGGATTTGCTGCTAACCGTCCTGAACGTCATTATGTCCCGTTTAGTCACTTCTTTCCCGGCTTTGTCCTTGATCTGGCGTTGGTAGACCCGCACCCCTTGAACCAGGGAGTTCTCATATCTGCCCATGGGCGTGCTCGCACCCTTACCACGGGCAGTCACGTCGAAACTATGAAGTAAGCCAGTTTTGGCCACCCCCTGAGAGTCTTTCTCGATTTTCCCGAAAGGGATTTGCCGGGCCTTCATCTCGGACTTGATCTGATTGGTCATCGAAGTCTGCATAGGTGTCTGCGCCGAGCCGGGCTTATTCTGTTGGAATGGGATAGACCTATAGCGGCTGTTGTGAATAAATACCGTCTCACAACAAAAAGAATGTTCCTCTGCATCTAAACAGATATCGTATTTTTTTGCATAAACGTGATCTGGTCTTGAAACTGTTCCTTTCTTTATTTTCCCAATCCGGACCCAGGCAACCCCTAATTCTCCGGAGTGATTTTTAGTCCAGATGTTCAAATGCTTTGCCAAACGTGGACCCCGGCGATATATTTTGTGGGAAGGAATTCTCAAGATGCGAATCTGGTCCCGCTTACAAGCTTTATCTTTAGCCCTGTCCCTCTCCTGAGCCTGGGGATCTTCGTGCCATTTTTTGCCATCAAGCTCGATGGCCAATCTAAGCTCTGGGATATAAAAATCCAGGAAAAGTGTGGATTTCCTAGTCCTCCCTCGGCCAGCGTTGACGATCCTGTCGGTAAGAATTGGGCGCTCTCTCTCAAACAAGACGCCAGCGTCCTCTAAATTTTTCTCGAAAGCTACCTCTGGCGCCCAGAACCCACTTGAGATTAACCTTCTCATAGCTTTTGAAGAGCCGTCCCTTAGTTTCTTTAATATATTGGGATTCCTTGCCCCCCAGTCTGGTCTATCAAAAATACCTATTTCTTTAGCTTTTTGATTTCCATTTTTACCATTTCGACGTCGATCGGCTGGACTAAAATTTAACATACGGCCAGCTCGGACACCGGCTTTTCTGGCACAGCTATTGTTTAAACAATATGTTATTTTAGGTGTGTTAATAGGTAGTGGAGCGTCACACTGAGAGCAACGTCTTTTGAGATCGGCTGGGGTTGCAATCAAATCCCCGCGTTTTAATTCAGACGCTGCCTTCCACCCGTCTGGAGTTAACACTGGGTGATCTATAGTTAAAGAGATTGATGGACTTACAAGATCAGATGTTTTCTTGGATGCGGTACCGGTACTTTTATCGTTACTTTTTGGATAAAAACAAACATATTTAGTGCCAATGCCGGCCGACGTAACAAGAAGCTGTTTTACCTCCCGAAATTTTCCAGAATGTGTAAGAACCAAATCCCCCGGCGCGATATCCTTGATTTTCTTCCATCCTAATGAGGTCAAGACCTTATTTCTGGGATTTAGGACGCAGCCATCTTTTGCCGTCTTCACTTCACCCTTGGGAGCGCCACTGCTGGCACCAAGTCCGGGGCGACCACGCCCGAGTAGACCCGGAATCAGGTCAAAGTCAGACATCAACCCCTCCTCGATAAAGAACGCCTGTGGGGCAAGGCTGATAATCCAGGTATTATCATTGACCTGGGAGAAACTCAATGCGTCAACATATTTCTGTCGCGTGGACCTAAGTTTTTTCTGCACCTCTTCCAGGATATGACCATGTGTGGCGGCGGTCAGACGCTGAGCCGCGGCCCTCATCGCACGTTCTAGCGCCGGCTTCATCGAGTCTTCGAGGCTAGATAATTGCGAAATGTCCAAATTTAAGAAGAAAATAGAGCTACCCTCCTTTGAGTTTGCTGCTAACTGCCAACTCTTTCATTTCCTGAAGTAACTCCTCTCGTAGCTGCATGCGGACGCTGGCCTTCATAGCCTTGCGTTCTTTACGAGCCCAAGACCGGGCATCTGCTGCACTTTTTCGCCAATCGTCCATAATATCAGTAGTCGTCCACTTGCGTCTATAGTCATCCACAAGGGGAAGATTACTTCACCTCTCCATGGAGAACGAAACCATGCCAATGTTTGGCGGCGTTGATGCTAGGCGATAACGTCATATCCTCAAAGGTCATTCCCGATCGAGCCCAGCGATTTCCCCAATTCTCGCCAGGGGCTTCGCTGCCTTTGGGTACGGACTTGCCGCCACTCGGGGGATTAAGGAAGAGGATGGCGATGTTCGTGGCTCGACAATGCGGACACAAAAATCTGATGCCAACGTCTGGGGCACCTTTGTATTTGATCCATTCGGGAGAAAGTTCTGTCAGGCGGAGGCTAGCCATACAATTAAAGACCTATTGTTCTTGTATGGAAATTATTTTTCAAAATCAAGCATTTAGAGAAGATTTTCATTTTCCGCCAGCATTTCTTGAACTCACAGAATGTCCATCTTGGCTCAAGACCTGTCCGGCTCTTACCTGGACCCAACCTGTTTTACCTCCCTCTTCTGGACCATGCTGAACCTTGATACGACCACCTTTTCCAGTTCCACCCGGGCCACTATCGATCTGGCTACCAACAGGAAGTTCACGGTGCGTGAATTTAGGGGCGCTCTCTGGAAGAGGGAGTTTACCCTTCTCTAAATCCGGATTCTCGTCGGCCTTCTTCACTGGAGAGCTGGTTATCTCGATAGCGTGCAGCTGGCTTTGGCCATGGTCTAGGGCGGCGGCGATACGGTGGCTACCGTCAATGACATTGTATTTTAGGCCCCCACGACGGACGACAATCGGCGGAAGTCTATCACCAGCCGCGAGCATACGCCGGTAGAGGTTGTAACGGTGCTTGTTAACGACGCGATTGCCAGATGATTCGTGGGCTATGTCGGCGATGGGAATCGTCCTCGCCTTCATTTCACCCAGGTGGCCGAAGCTTTCCTTGATGCCGGCGACAAACTTCTTATCGTAGGAACGCCTCTCGTCACCCCCACTCGCGGGAATGCTAACTCCATCTTTAGATTTGAATGACTTGGCCCTCTTGGCCAACACCTTCGATTCTTCGCCAGGCGAAGGCTGGGCAGGATCAAGCTCTTCCTTTTTCTTCATCTGCCCCTGAGAGGTTAATTCTTCACTGACAGCATCATGATCTGGAGCGCCGACGATGGCGGCTGCCTCGTGACGATCGTAAAAATTTCCATCCTTACCCAGAAATCCTTCGCTGTGGATCTCAAAATCTTGTGGCAGCTGATTCAGGTCGTGGCAGGGGCCTGTGCCCACTACGCGTCCATCTTTTCCCTTGAAGGCCGCTTCTCTGAATAGGGCCTCGGCCTTGAGTATGGGGTCAACATCATCTTCGTTCTTCTGAATATCTTCTGTGCCCAGCAATTGCTTCGCCATCAGCAACATCGCCTGCGTCATACCCTGTATAGCGGCGAATAACTCCGGCTCTACAGCCTGGAGTTGTTGCAGGAGGGGCGCCTGGGAGCGAATACCTTGGAGTATTCTCACCACCTGCTGTTTCAAATCCGCAACCTTCTGCCCTTGTTCGGTCTGTGCCTGATTATCGGCGTCCTCCTTGTCGGCAGAATCCGCATGTTCTCGGAACTGGTTCTCGAAATCGGCGCCAGCATGTGTAGACTCTTGAGGAGCTGGTCCTGCCTCAGCGGCCGAAGCAGCAGCTTCGCCTTGACTATGCTCGCTAGCCTCGGTAGCGGGTGCCTGTGCTTGTGCCGGATTCGAAGCCTGCTGGGCACCCGAGAATCCACCACCTGCGGCCTGGCTATTCTCACCCTCCTGTGCCTGGGGCGTGGCCTTGGCTAGTCCATCATCTTCCTTTTCTGCCAATTCTTTCGGGATTTGGTCCGTATAAAAGACTATACAGGCGCCGCCGCGCTTAAGTGCAGCCTTCAGGGCTAAATCAGATTCGCTGAGTTTTAGCCCTACACCTACACCCACGTTTACATCGCCGAGCGCCTGTGACACTTGTTCGCGGATGAGGTCAAGTTCACGGATCTGATCGGCTGGGACCTGGGCACGACCCGCGGCCCCCTCGAAGTTGATGGGAGACCCCATACTCCTAAGTAGCCAACTCTTCCAGATACCTTGAGCCTGTTCCATGGCTTGGCTCTGGCGACGCAGTTTTTCCGCATCCTCGGATAAGGAGGCGAATTTAGGGTCATCGTGCCCCCACACTACATTCCAGCTTATGAACAGGTCCATATCTTGAAGATTGGGGGCGGGCATGCTATAATTACCAAGTACCAGCTAGCAATAGGAGCACCACAATGACGAAAACTGAGTTTAAGTTTGTCGCAATGACATTGGCTGAATTTGGTACAAGGGGTACCATTTTAACCAATTGGGCCGAGGATGTGGCAACGCATGATCGGAAACTGGCTTTATTGCTGAGTAATATCGAGAAAAAACTTCAGGCAATTATCGACGACGATCGTGAGCTTCGCTCCTATTTGAAATCAAGGATTGACTAATGAGTACACCGATCATAATCCTGGCCGGGGCCGCAGGCACGGGTAAAGATACTGTGGCAGATATTCTCTGTCGCAAGCACGGGGCTGTCGCCATAGCTCAAGCCGATCCAATGAAGAGACTCGCGGCGAAGGTATTTGATTTCAGCGCAGACCAGCTCTGGGGACCAAGCCAGAATCGCAACGCCGCCGATAATCGCTTTACCGGAGAGATACGAGCCTTCAATACTGCCGCCGACAAGTTGCAACAATGCGGCCTACCGTGGGTGGTATCGCTGCTACCGGGAGTAGATCGTGACACTCACTTGGATGCTTTCTGGCATCTAAAAAAATGGATGACGAACCTGAGTCGGCATCATCTGCAAGAACAGAAGCCTCTGACTCCCAGGTACACACTCCAAACACTCGGTACAGAATGGGGGCGCCTTTTCTCCAAGAACATCTGGGTCGATTATACCCTGCGACAGGCCTTGACCTTGCTCGGTGGCGGACACAGTTACAATCGAGAGCTGGGTACAACCATTGATGATCAGACCCCGCTTCCCGCCTTTGTGGTGGTAACCGACGGTCGATTCCCAAATGAAATTATAACCATCAAAGGTGCTGGTGGGATGGCGATGCGGCTTGTTAGCTCGGATCTAAGTGCTAGCGCCCAACAGGCCGGGGTGGTGGGCCATGCATCTGAGACCAGCCTTGGGGGCATACCCGAAGGCTGGTTCGATATCACCCTCAGCAACGATAAAGCCCTGGGCCTGGCCGCACTGGAAACCAAGCTAGAGACCTTCAGTGAGGGCATTCCCGGCCTCGGTGTGAAAATCAAATGACCAGAGAAGAGGCATTAAAGACAGCTAGGGCTTTGTGGGGAGAACACGCTTTCGCTGAATACAGGGGCAAGATCTGTGTCATCGGCACTTGTTCCAACATCTACGGCGAGGTACCTACTGTAAATATCTACGGGCATGGCACTAGCTTTGTGGCCGCCTTTCAAGATTTTAATATGCAGGGAGATTACGAAAAAATCCGGCTCGAAGAAGCTAAGCTAGATGCGATTGACAAGAAGCTTTTGTACGAGGACCCGAGAGTTTGCCGCATCCGGAACCAGGTTCTACGATCCACTACTAGGTGGGGGCGCTTCCTCAATTGGCTCCTGGGCTGATATATTGCCGACTGGATCACTGTAGATCCTGGAGAAGTCTCGGATAAAGAACCGGAACGACGAGACCAAAAACATAGTCTCATCAGTCAGAAGAGACTGCCTTGGCTTAGGTACTGTCGATATTGTGGTCTGGTGGCCCTCAAGAATGGTATCAGCAGACTCCTGATCAGAATCGGCTGTGATTACGAACGAGATCCCCGCTATAAAGCCTGGAGGAAGAATCCCGGCACCTGGAGAGGATGACAAATGGACTTGACGAAGGGACAGAAACAAGGTCTGGATATGGCCCGACGCCTAGTAAAGGCTGATGGACATCGTATCGGCATCCTCGCCGGATTCGCAGGCACTGGCAAGACGACATTGCTGAAGACCATTGCCGAAGAAACTGGTATGCCGGTGGTTATTACCCCCACAGGGAAAGCTGCCGCCAGAGTCAAGCAAGCGGCGGGGATTGGCGCCATGACCGTCCACAGGTGGCAGTACGAAGCACTTTATGACGAACAAACGGGTTTAGTTTCATTCGCTAAGCGTCCTCCGGACCAACTCCCTCAGGGGGAAAGTGGCTTACTCGTCATTGAAGAGGCGTCGATGATCGGCCGCGACCTCTGGAACGATATCCTCGATAATGCCATCATGCTGGGACTAAAAGTCCTCTGCATCGGCGATCCATTCCAGCTCCCTCCCGTAGAGCAGGAGCGGGACCGAGAACCCTTCTCTATTCTTGATTCGCAGGGTGGAATCGCCCATGAGTACGTGCTCATGAGCGAGGTCATGCGCCAAGCCCTGGAATCACCGGTCATTCGTGCCAGCATGAAAATCCGCGACGGTGACATACTCGGAGCCATGGGTATATTGCCACACGTCAAACCCAAGGATTTCATCGACAAGGGGACGAGAATTCAGGCTCAAGGCGGAGTCGTCATTGTCCACCGCAACGAGACCCGACACTGGGCCAATGTGGAGATTCGCAAGGTCCGCGGATTTCCTTCTGAGGTCCAATCTGGTGAGCCTATACTTGTGTTAAAAAACCAATACGATCTGCAGGCTTTTAATGGAGAGACATACCGGTTTGATTCTTGGCACGAGAGGACCCCTACCCAACATACGGTCATGGACCGATGGGCCAAGACCAGAGAGAAGACCGGTTTTGGTATCGCCAACCTCAGCGATGGCGAACGTGGCCTTGAATTCCGGGGCATCATCGCTGAGGAGGAGCTATCGGGAAAACTCAAGTCCGGATTCGGCGCCATCGAAAAGACCGGGGCAATCCTATTCAGGGGTTTGCCGATGATCCACGCCAATTTTGGTTACGCGATGACAGTCCACAAGGCCCAGGGCTCAGAATGGCCGGAGGTACTTGTCGGCATGGAGCCGTCGATTCGCTTCTGGGGGAAAAGTAGAGAGGAAAGCCTCAGGTGGATGTATACGGCGACGACCCGAAGTAGGGAAAAGTGCTTCATTAGCGTAGGTGTAGGAGCTGGAACCGAGGCGCTATAGTCTCTTCTTGATGTTTGTACCAAGATAAAATAGAATCAGGGGGAAGCACCTTATCGGAGGCAGCAAATGAACGACTCGTGTCAGATAGTCGCAGGTTCGGAGCTGAAGTCACTGCATCGTTTTCGTCGGGTTTGGTATTGGGGGTGGATCATCTCCGGTATACTGTCTCTGTCCCTGATATGGAGCCTGGGGAAAATCAGCAATTACAATCAGACCCTTGCTGACCTCAGATCGGCTCTGACACAAGTTCATGAAGTTCAGGGCGAACAGAAGGTTATCACCGACAACTACGAATCTGCAGTCCAACATCAGGAACGGGTTACCGAAACCCTCACCACCTGGTGGAGCTACGTACAGGAACGGAATCAGATTGCCGCCACCAATCGCGGCATGGTCAGCACCGCCAGGAGACCAGAATGAATGAGTTCTACAAAAAATTGAACGAGTTCAATGCCCAGGTTTCGGTCGATTACAGTCTTGAAGACGAGTATTTGACCGGCAGGCTCACCTACCCAGGGCACTTCGGCTCTAATTACCCGTGGTTGTATATCGACTTTAAGCTGGAAGGAAATCTCAGCCTCTACACACTGAAACGGATCGAAAGCGCTTACCGGGATTTTGCTGCAGCGGCCGGTGCCAACCTGGAATCTATTGACATATTCTTTCCTGCGAGTATAATGAGGGTTAAACTTATCTACGTGGAGAAAGCCCGATGAACGTCCTGGAGACGCTAGAAGCAATGGAGGCTGCAGCTCAAGGGAACGCCCGGCTGGAAGCACTGAAGAAAGGGGATAGCCCGGAGCTGAGGAGGCTATTGGGGCTGGCTCTAAGTCCAGATTGTACCTTCGGCGTAAAGAAGTTGCCGCCACCGGAGGAAACAGACAATGACAAGTTTTTCGACGGCGGCTGGTATGAGGCGCTCCTGGTTATCCTCTCAAGGCTCGAAGAGAGGACTCTCACCGGACACGAGGCCCGAGACACCATCTCAGGCTTCCTCGGAGTTTGTACTAGAGAACAACAAAAATGGAGCGAGCGTATTTTTAGACAAGATCTTCGCTTAGGAATCAACGCAAAATCCGTAAACAGGGCCCTGGGCGAAGTCGTCATCCCACTCTTCGAAGTTCCCCTGGCTACCGATTACGCCAAGATCAAGGCCAGGGACCTGGAGGGCACCTGGGCACTAGAGCCTAAGCTGGATGGTGGTCGCTGTGTCGCGGTTCTGCCCGGTACTGGTGGTCGCGTGAAACTGTTGTCGCGAACCGGTAAGGGATGGAACAACTTTGAATCAATCCGGATCGTACTCCAAGACTGGAACGACCATCGCGAAAACTCTCTCGCCGATGAAGTCATCTACCTGGACGGGGAGATCATCTCCTACGTCGAAGGCCGTATTGATTTCCAGGCAATCCAGAAAGTCATGCATGCCCACGACGGCCGGGAGATTGGGGATCTGGTGTTCGCCGTCTTTGACGCTGCCTTCAAAGCAGAGTGGCTGTCGCCTCGGGTCTCCTATGGAGAGCGCCTGCAGCTTGCTGCGGATACGGTAGCTGACATTGGCTGTCCAGCTAAGGTCAGTATCATCCCCGCGCTGACAACCCAACTGAGCGGAGATCAAGTAGCTGTTGATTTTCTTAAGCACGCCTGCACCCGCTTCGTCGAAGAGGGCTTCGAGGGGGCCATGGCCAGGCGCCTGGACCTGCCCGTCGAGAACAAGAGAGGAAAGCGACTTTTGAAGGTCAAAACCTTTCTCGACGAGGAGGCCGTAATCGTAGGCGCTGTCGAGGGCACCGGCAAATTGGTGGGTAAACTAGGGGCCTTGATTTGCAAGACGAAAGCCGGTGTAACCTTCGAGATAGGCTCCGGCTTCGACGATAAGCAACGGGAGGAGATCTGGTTCGACTGGCAACAGACCCAGAATCCTCCCCGCCACAGCTACAGGAAAATGCCAAGGATAGTTACATTTAAGTACCAGGAGCTGACCGACGATGGTGTCCCCCGCTTCCCCATCTTCCGTGGTTTCAGAAGTGAGGATGATATTTAATGAACTTTAATCCAGTCTCATGCGCGTGCGATGACTGCGGTTTCTCTTTTGTGGGAACCTCTATGAATTTCATAGTATTTGATGACCATGCGAAGACCTGCTCCACAGCGACAAAGACAAAGACAAAGGTCATCTGTTGGGAATGCTGTATTGAATTGAGCATTACTTTGGATGTCTATTATGGCCGAGATCCAACTGCAGGTTATTACTGTCAACCGTGCCGAACCAAGAAGGGGATCAAATGAGCGACGACAATGGCGTGGGTATGATTTGGGGGCCAGCCACCTACGATGCCATCTTGATTCAAGATAGGAGCGGCCAGATGGTGGTTAGAATCGACCAAGATGGCAGGACTCATTTCGGACCCGGATATACGAGCACCGAAATGACGGCACGTATCTTCTGGGAAGCAATAGGTTACTGGATTAAGGAACATCCCGAAGTGGCCGATACCAAACCCGGAGAACTGAACCAGCACCTAGGCAATATCCTCGCCCGGATCTTCAGAGATGGTGGCCAGCGCCATCAAGAAGTTGGCACCGAAGAAGCCGTTAAGGAAGCCGATCTTATTGTCGCTAAACTCCATGTCGCCGCCGATGAATTTGAAACAACACGACAGGCCCTGGTAAAGACTCAGGCTTCTCTCAGACTCCAAATCGAGAACGGACCTCTACTTCATAGTGCCGGCTCTCAACCCTACCGCCTCACCTTCATGGAAAAGAACTGGGTACCAGAGGAGCGGGCGTTGAGAGTAGAGACCGAACTCGAGAGCTTACGCACCGAAGTCGAGGCTCTGAACCAATATCATACCGACTCAAAGAAAACCCTCGTCGATACCGTGAGCAAGCTCTCGGACCAAATAAAAGACCTACGATACCAGCTGGAACGAGCGCAGATGCTCAGAGACAGCGCCAGGTCCCAGGCGGAGAATTTCCTCCAGCAACGACTCAAGGCCGAGGCCCAGGTCGAGTATTGGGAGGATCAGGAAATAGGAATGGCCAGCTGCTGCTACGACAATGAACGCGCCGCTGCCGAAGTCCCTGTCCTCAAGAAGAGGATCGCCGAGCTAGAGAAAGAGCTTGACGATTACCCCAACGATGTAATAGAATGAGGGCCGCTCGTGTAGTTCAACGGTAGAACGCCTGACAATAGAATCAGAGAAACGCGGGATCGTCACCCGCCACGGGCATGGAGGAGTTGAGAAAACCGTAATCCCAAAGGAGACCCAAAAATGGAACTCGATATCAACAATCATCCCCTCACCACCCTTAAGTTGTTAGCCAGTAAGTTACCGATCCGGAACTTCAGGCTCATTACCTACAAGGTAGAAAATGACAATTATGGCGTCCAATTCAGGGACAAGCAGACTGTCCTCGTACCAGCGTCAGAAATCGTCACCAAGGGACTTGCAGTTATGGCCGAGGCAGAAGCCGATGGGCTGGACGTTGTTGTCGACTCACGCGTCGACAGCGGCACTGGCATCAAACACCCGCCCTCATTGACTTCGCCATCGAGAGCGGGTGTGAATCCAATGAGGTTGCACTTCAGGCGGCCACTATTAACGAGTTCGAGGCCCTCACGGGCTTGAACCCTGGCGCTTTCCATCTCTACAACTCAGGGCGGAGCTTCCACGGCTACGGAGTCGTCGAATTGATGACCACTGAGCAGTGGCGCCATTTCATGGCTACCCTCCTCATTCTTCCCCCGTTGGCGGGGAAGACGCCTGTTGCCGACAGTCGCTGGATCGGACATAGGCTCATGCAGGGGTCGGGAGCGTTGCGTCTAACCAAAGTCAATGAACGCTACCTTGCCATACCCTTTCGCATCCGCAATCGCATCCTGAAGGCGCCCCTAAATATCCAGGATCCGGGGTCACCCATTTTCTAGGCTTGGGCCTGAACAGGCTCAGCAATCGACTCTGGTTCAGTAGCAGTAAATTCTGTCAGCAGGGGCTGAATCAGCTGCTCCTGATCGGCCATGGTTCTTGTCTCTAGTCTAAGACCCCCGTCCGCGGCCATGGTTGCCACCCAACGCTTGCAAACGTGCAAGTTGCCCCTGGAGTGGGCCATCAGGCTGTAGAGCCTCGTAGCTCGTTCTGCGCTGAATCTGGCCTGTTCTTTCCGATATGCTTTATACGCAGGAGCCCATTCAGGTGAATTACCTTTAATGCCAGCATCGATCGGATAAATGGCCTCGCGTTTGGCCTGACGATAGGTATTGACGGCGTTGATCTCGAGTCTGAGTTTCTTCTTATCTAAGTTCATGAGGTTCTCACTTCAGCAGAGGCAAACCCCCAAGCAGTTTGCGCAAGGGTTTAGACCTGCTCATGGGCATAATACCCAGACAGGTAGCCGCACCGCCGTATGGCGAATCCGGCTCTCGGATTGTTTTATGGGGAATTCCCGCCTGTAACAACTCGGCCTCGATCTCTAGGAGAGAGACTTCATCTGGTACAGACAAGACTACGGCGTGGGTGTTATCGGGTAATTCAGGTGCTAGCCTAGCGCTTTCGCCAGCAGCATGCACGGTTTGAGCAACCATCATCCCAGCGGAAGATCCGCTCGAAGGATTATGTAATGATGTAACAGTGTTGCATTATAGCGGAGCCAACATAGACTTACTCCTGAGAAGAAACAGTTGTGGTAATAAAGTCAATGCCTTTGCAGCTGCAGGCAGGAGGGACGATGCTCCACCATCCAGTCTGGGCGATCATCAGCTGGCAGCTGGGGTCGTGAGGGCCTATATCAACTGGTGGAGGCCAGGCGGTAGGCAAAATCGGCCAGATCGGCAAGCTACGAGAGGGTTTAGACTGCTCATAGGTGGCGATCTCCTCCGGAGACCCCTCCAGGAGCGTCCAGCTACCATCTACATGATGAATCGACTTCTTCACTTCAGCTCCGGGCCTCGAGGCGGCAACGACTCTATCTTCCGGAACAGTGCCTCAAGAGCGGAGTTAGCGGTACCGCCCTTTGCCGTCAGATCAGAGTTTTCGGCCCTGGCCATCCAGATACCCGATTCGAGCCTATTTGCCACCAGCACCCAGCTTAGGCCAGGAATTTTACGGCTCTTAAGCGTGAGCGCCTTGTTAGTTGCTTCCATTATTTTTCCCACCAGGAGGAGAAAGCGGTGATACAACAGATTCTATAAAACCGATGCCTGAGAATATGGTCATCAATCCAATCCAGGGCGATGATGCAGCGCCGACGCCAGCTCATAAACAGACTATAGCGTAATTTTCTCGGCGCTGATGGCGCCAGCCTGGAAGAGAGCGGTCCAAACCGTGGTCTGGGCCGTGGCGGTGCTGCGTCCACCGACGAGGAAGATACGCTCTCCTTTGGTGGTGGCTCCCATGCGGCTGCGAATTCCCGGCAGCGAACTAGACCCGTACCAGATCCGGCGCGGAACCCCGTCACTGTCCAGGGGAAGGACGTAGACGGTACCTTTATCGGTATCGCTAACATCTCCACCGAGAATGACCAGGAAGTGGCCGATGGCAAGCATGCTATGATTGGCAAGAACCGCGGGGATAGTCACAGAGTTCCAAGTGTCCAGGCTCAATCCGTCGGCGCGAGCAAACCACAGAACTCCGGCGCTAGAGAAATAGAGCATGTTCCCGACGGCCACCAACGTCCCAGCTCCGACACTATTATCGGGGAGGGTACCAATAGACGACCAGGCATTGAGGCTGCCATCTGGACTGAGTCGAGACCGGTAAATGGTCAAGACCTCAGCTTCGGCCAGGACGTTGGCTCCATCGGCGAGAGCTGATCCGACGACGGTTCCGGTGACGGCCTCGTTGTTCTGAAATGGGCCACCGGACATCGTCGCAAGAGTAAGAACTCCGGCGGTGCCGGTATCGGTACCGGATTCAATCTGTGAGACAGCACCGCTCGTACCACCGGTGATAGTCTCAAGACTAGCGAAGTTGCCGGTCTGGCCATCATAAGCCAAGGTAAGGAACAAAGTATCGTCCACATCAGCTTTCTGGACGGCGATTGGCTCCAAGGCCGTGAAGGTTCCGGTCCAGAGTTTGATCTTAAGCGTGCCCGTGGTTCCACCATCGGTGTCGGCCATAATCGTGGCGGTTGCACCCGAGGTGAGCCCCCAGATAATCTGGGCGGCGACGAAGTTTACAGCCTGTGCCGTGTATGGCAATTCTTTGTACTGAGTAAGCGCCACCTCTCCGGTAGTACTGGCAGCGGAGCCGGTGATGGTCTCGCCATTGACGAAGTCGCCGGTGACACTCGTGAGGATAAGTGTTCCAGTGGCCGGCGTCAGGTCCGAACCAGCGGCAATGACGCCAGTGGCTCCGGCAGCACCGGTCACGGTCTCGCCAAGGGTCCAATCGCCTACAGCTTGATTGATGTAATCGAGTTTAACCGCAGTGCCGGGAGTACCGGCAGTGGCATAGGTGACGGCCAGTTTCTCATTGTTGGCGAAAACACCGCTCACACCAGACAAGGTCAAGGTGCCAGAGGTTCCGCCATCGACATCGGAGGCAATGGTGGCGCTGGCTCCACTGGTGATGCCGTGAATGACCTGGGCCGAGATGAAGTTCACGACCTGGTTATCGTACTTGAGTTTGAGAGCTGAGGGGCTACCATTCACAAGGGCGCGACCCTTGACGCTACCGCGGAGAATCTCATTATCGACAAAAGTCCCAACCACATCATCAAGAGTCAGGGTCCCGGTAGTACCAGAATCAGAATCCGAACGTACGGTGGCGGTGGAGGCGCTGGTCAGTCCGAGGATGGTCTCTTCGGCGGTCCAATTCCCGGCCTGAGTCTTGAAGGTAAGAGCCTGGGTTTCATGGGTGCCGCCAATGGCATAGACAAACTCTCCATTCGTCGCCAGATTCGTGCCACGGAAATTCTGGGGCAAAGATTTAGTGGCGACAAGGACTCCACCGCGTACGTTACCATCTACATCTAGCTTGCCGACGAGAATCTGCTCACCGGCACTGGGGTCGGAGCTAATATCGGGCTGAAGGCCGCCCATAACATACATGACACCTTCTCTGGTGATGAGAAGGGCAGGGGCTACTTTACCGGCCAGCAAATCATCGCAGGCGGCGGTCCATGGGCCGAGGTCGCCGTCGGGGCTGATCCTGGCCTTGTTCACCACCTTCCGATAGGTGCTAAAGGGGGCAGCTACCTGTGAAGCACCACCAACGACGTAGAGGAAATCGCCATGAACGGCGGCGGCGCAGAAATTACGGCTCAGCGGCAGCGGGTTCAGTACGGTCCAAGGAAGGTTAGCCATTTAGAAAGTCTCCGGTGATTCAAGTTCTGGGGATAAGATTGACGCTGTTAATTGACGATTAGGCCGGGCCCAGCATCTCTTCGAAAATATGGCCGATAGCCTTGGATTGTGGATCCTCGACCGTATAAAGATGGCCTTGGCCTTGCTTCCTGGCTGGATGCACTTTGAGGACGTTATAAGTCTGTCCCCGGTGGGCAACTTTTTGTCCTTCGGCGAAAGCCGGGGGCTTGCCGAAATGATCTAGTAAGGACGGCCCAACGCCACCCGACTGCACGGATTTAGGGTTGGAAGTGGCTGGGGCCATACCTTGGGGCGGGGGAATATTAGGACGACGCCATTGCCCGGAACGGCCGACTTGACCAATGATTGGAGCCACACGGCCTTTATCCTGTATAGGGACCGGATTGCCAGGGAATTTGAGGAGATCACCTTTGTTCAAGTTCTTGGCTACCACCTGTGTGGCGCCTGGCCTAAATCCGGCATTAGCGGCTGAATTCAGATGCTGGGTCAGCATCGCATGTACTTGCGGCCCCTGTGGATGAGCCTTCAAGGCTGATAGAAACGGGCCATGATTCATGTGCTGGGTGATGAACTTACCCCTGGCGGGGCTACCCTTGGGCATGGCCTTGAGGCCCCCCATGAAGCCCTCGACGGTGTTGTGGAGAGCTGGGGCGGGAGGCGGGTCGGCCTTGTCCAAATCCTTTGGGAGGATGGAGCCGTGTTTCCCGTCCTTGTGTTTGACGCGAATCACCCCACCAAGGTCCTTTGATCCGATAGCCTTCTCATGGCCGATGACCTCAACATCATCTGGCCATCCCTTGGGGCGAACTTTACTGCCAATTGGCGGCGGCTCGGCCTTAATCAGGTCGAGAATCTCCGCAGCCTTCTTCCAGAGTCTGTGGAGGGCCTCTGGCTCAGACTTCTCCACTGAATCCTTGTACTCATCTAGGACGAATTGATCGCCCCGGTGGGCCCGGAAGCGATGTACGGGCTCTGAGACATCCTTCATCGCCTCTTGAAGTTCCTCATCGGGCTCCACCCAGGGGTCGCGACCCAGCTTCTTCGCATGGAGTTCCCACATAGTCCCGTGTTTACGAGCCGCATCGAGGTCGCCGCTGCCTTGAGCTGCCTTCAGGGCTCGTAGATGATGGACACCGGCCCGAAGATGATGCTTATGTCGGTATTCTTTATAGGCTTTGGCCTCGGCATGATGCCGAGGCAGGCGATCTCTGAATTCAAATTCAGCCGCGGACTGGTCGAGATCGTGGGCGTGCTCTGGCTTGAGTATGGATCGATCCTGCCAGGTATGAGTCTCGCGTGCCATATACAGAAGATTAGGCCGCGTAAATGGCTTCGTATAGGACTTCTATAGCTTCCAAGTCCCAGGATTCGCCAAAACTTAAAGTCCAGAAGTCGCCATCATCACGGGCGATCACAGATTTTGAAAGACCGGTGAAACAGATGCACCCCGTAAACCTACCGTCTTGAAATTGAGTCTCTCGGCAAATCCTGCATCTATTGCCCATTTCCGATTTGCTGACCCTCATCTGCGGCTGCTTCGGTAGCTTGACCTCGGGCGGAGAAGGGAGTCCGGGCGCCTTCTCAGGAGTCCGGGGCGCTGCCTTTACACCCTTTCCTTTATCGTCTGTAGCCTTAGAAGGTGCGGCGATCTTCGGTTGCTTCTGTGGCGGAGTAGGCCCTATCGGCTGCTGCTGCTTCTGGGGCTTAGCCTGCTGCCCCGGCAATTCCACCTTCTGAACACGTGGTGTTGCCGCCAGTATAGCCTGACGATGAGACGTTTCGACACTACTCATCCCCGGTATAGTCATGGGCTTAGACGAAGAATGTATGGCCGGGGCCTTAACTCGTTCATTTGTTGTTGGCAGGCCCTTTTGGGCAGGTCCTTTCGGTATAGCCGCCAGCAATTTCATCCTAGCTTCGGTATCGGCAGTACTCGGAGCCTGCCAGCCCTTCTCTAGTTCACCTTTACCGAACTGACCCTGTTTTGCATTACCTGCCCAAAGGGCTTGGCCTTCCTGAGTTTGGAGCTTGGAAGGGATCACGGATTTGCCAGAATGCTTCTCTGCATGAGCATACATGGCCGAGGCAATGCCTTTACGGCGATGATCGTCGTCGACAACCACAGTAGAAGGCACTAGGTTATTGCCGTGATGTTTGAATGTGGCAGCGCCGACATGACCGCCGGCAAAGTCGTGAACGTTTATCTTGGTGATAGCCTGTCCGTTTCCAAGATCATGATGCTCATGACTGAACTTATAGCCAAGGCTAGGGTCAAGCTGTATCTTATCAAGGTGATCTACGTCCTCTACCTTGCCAAGGGCACCCTCACGCACAACCCCTTGTAGGTGCGCAATTTTCTGTGCATCGGCGAGAGTTGGGAGGCGATCGATAATCAGACGTCCAGTAACACGGTCGCGGACGGAAAAAGGGTGTGTGCCAACGGGGTCATGAATTACATCCAGTTGTCCGTGGTGGCTGATGATTCGCGGTGCTGGCTGCGCCTTGAGAAGGCGTGCCTTGGTTAAAATATCTATGGATTTTCCCAGACGGGCCAGGTCCAAATCACGGAGATCTGCATGAACGGCGCCGGGTTCGGTGCCGAGAGCGATCGCGACATGGGCGGCGAGTCGGTAAAGTGTGGTGTTAGTAAATGGAATAGTGTCGTCACCGACGGTGAGAGAACCACTATAAAGACCAGGACTCTCGCTCTTGCGGAACTCTACAAAGGATTTGGTCAAGCCCGGCAAGGGCCCTTGATAACCGTAGGCGCTGGCACTGAGGGTCCAGCTGATGATAGTACGCGGAACTAGCACCTGACTGAGAACCGGTGATCTGCGAACTGCCTTGAAGAGAGCCTCGGCTCCATCAGGACCCAAAACTTCACGGAGAAAACGCGTCTTCTTGTCGTCGGCAACCATGATTATTTGGGACCAAAGGAGCCGCTAGCTGGCGAGCGGTGTTGACGTGCGGTTGAGGCCGACTCTTCGTCGTTTTCCTGATTAATGAACACATATTCTCTGACGATAGTCGCACTCTGTGGCATCTTCTCGATGCGGCGTTCACCGGTAAGAGGGTCCTCGACGGCAGTGACTCGGATTTCGTGTCCCATCGTTTTAATATAGAAAAAAGGGCGATAGAGGTATCGTATTGAATATATTCTACCTTTATCTGTTTCTGGATCGATTCCCGGCTGATGGTCACCGGTCCAATGGACTTGCCCCCCCACTAGCTCAAAATCTCCAGCTCCGTAGCGAATGCCCCGGCTGTCGATTACCTGCAAAACGCTGACGGCTGGGAAGCTCAGTCGATCACGCCCACTGATGTGGGCTTCTACTAGTTCCCAGTTAGGAACGCGGATGTTTTCGTCAGCCCAGAAGAGTCTATCCATTGGCGCCAGGTAAACACGCTGATCCTCATCTCCCTCCCCCTCAGAATAAAACCTAGGAAAAGAAGCCTGAGCCTGGCTAGAATCTGCCATGCCCGGATCGCGAAATTCGGCGTTGAGACCGTTCCCGGTGAGAAGAGCCTGAAAACTTCCGACGACGGTGTAGATGAACCCATTCTGGCAGGATTCGTGATGTTCGTGAGGCCGTCGCAGTGTATCGTGGCGATCGATGATGCCCACGGGACAACGAATCGCTATATGGTGTTGAAATAGAACACCTTGACTTTTTATTAGCGAATCAAAAGCTTCCGTATCAAAGGTGATTGCCACCTCTGGAAGAACTGTTTGTATATTAGCCGGAGGCTTGTATCGACTCATGACACTACTGGAACCTCTCAATATACGCCAAAAGCTTTAAAACCTTTCCTTTGTTGTCTCCAAGCAATCCCAAAGCCGAATTACATTTTTGACAGAGGAGCCCTCTGATCTCTCCAGTTTTATGATCATGATCGACGTGTAAAATGCTCGAATTTGGCTTAGTGCCAGATGGTACCTCACCACATGCTGCACATAGGTACTTTTGCTTTAAAAGCAAATTTTGGCGATCATCTTCTGAAAGGCCATACCTCCTTAAAAGCTGTCGAGCACTATCCACAGCTGGGTCTCTATAGCCCCTTTCTTTGCCCGGATTTTTAATTCTCCATTCTTTATTGTATTTTTTTGAATATGGACGGTAGCAAATTCTACAAGCGCCACGATGACCATCTTTATTCCTGAGCGCTGGAGTAAATTCTTCAAGAGGCCGCAAGACCTGGCATTTAATACACTTTTTAAGGATTTCCATACTCTTTAACATAGCACGAAACCCCTACTCCTCTGAGCCAATATCTCGGAAGCGTTCGGTCAGTGCCTCGTAACGAGGTAGTAGCCACTCGAAATGACTGGGGTCGATCCAATCTGACTTAGCCAAATCTGACCAGATAATTTCCTTTTCTCGTTTCTCGGCAATATGCCTGGCGATGGCACGGTGGGGGCCGCAGCCCAAGTTTTCCCACTTTGAATTTTTCTCGTTGGGAGTCATGATGAGATTGAGACCACCCTTCGTCCGGGCCTCCATCACAGCCTTTCCTCTGAGGGTACCCACCTTTTTCGGGCGGCCATCGAGTTGTTGGGGTGTAAGTTCCATGTTGATAAGATTGACGTTGGTTGACGCTGGATTTAATCTCTGCTATAGTTATTCCAGAGAGGAGAGTCTTGGAGACGGACACAGCAGGGCGGCCCCCCAGTCCCGGGAAGAAAGACCGGAACCAGAGTCGTCACTGGTTGAGTAAGTGGAGGTTAGCTTCGGCCTCCTACCCGGATCGGGCATCCGGGGTTCGTGCTCCGTGTCGCTTTTGTCCCAGTCAGTACCGGATGCTGTCGCTGGGCGCCAAATCCGTCTCCAAGACTCAGAATTGATTCTATCGAAGAACCCCAGAAGCTTGCATTGCCGGGAATTCTATGTTATAACTGTAGCTGAGAATGTAGTCCAACCCCACTGGAGTAAATGATGATGAACCGTAAATTGCTGTTGACCTTTGTTTGTACCACCTTTGCCCTCGCCTGCGGCGGGACCGATCCGACCCTGGTAGGCACCCCCGACGAAGAGGTTGTCATCGAAGATACTACTGTCACCACCACCGAAGAGCCGACTGAGGAGACTGTCACCACCCCCACCGAGGAATTCGAAGATGTGTTGGTTCCTGATGTCGATTCAGGAACTCCGGAAGTTGATGCCGGTACCCCGGAAGTTGATGCCGGAACTGTCGATGCTGGCCCCACCAAGCCCGGCAATGGACCGAAGTGCTCGAAGATGCCCCACCAGGCTAAGACCAAGCACTGCCGGTAATAAAACTACAGGATCCGCTTGACTGTGTCAAGCGGATCCTGTATCGTCTGTATCATGACAAAAACAGAAAGAATTGCCGCCGCAGATTTCTTCTCGGGCCTTAGTTTTGGCCTCAGGAATCCCAAGCTGAAGATCAGCGCCTTCGCCAATCAGGCCTTCGCCATGGGACAGAACGTCGCCGAATCATATGGCGAGACTCCTATAGGATTCGATCCCGGGATCAGCGCCGACGATTTACAAGACTCGGCCTTCCCAGAAATAGACCTACTCTCTGAGTATGAGCTATTCTAGGTTGTTGTTACCACGCAAGTTTTATAGTTTATAGTTTACTATAAACTAATGGACCCGGCCCTCCAGGAGGCCTAAACCCAACCAGAGCTTATGTAGCTGAAGATAGAAACCAGCTACTAGGGCCAACTCTTGGAGGCGTTTCAGCCTATACATAACCGGTTCAGTGGCGAGACCATCGACCCGCAGCACATTAAGTATTAGTTCAGGATCTATATCCAAAACCCAATGACGAAGAGACTGATCTTGATTCTCGCCCAGGGGTGGCATTGACAATAGCCGATCCTCTGTGGAGTCCTGCTCCCAATTAGGGTCCCTATACCGCAGATAGAAGGGAACGAATGACTTCGGATCCTGACCGGGATTAAAGCCAGGGCCGGCGAAAGCACTGCCATGGTCGATGATCTTGATGTCGCCACCGGGACCAATCATGAGATTGGCACCATGACGATCTGTCTGGCCGATTACCCAGTCAAAAATAGCCCATTTATGTAAGGTGCCATTATTACGGTACCTGTCTAAGGCCTTGATGACGACCTCCGGCTCAGCCTTGCGTACTTTCTCCAGATTCTTCCAATGCCAGTCGAGAAGCTCCATGGCGGCCCATTCGTGGCCATCCATGATAACCGTCTCAGCCCTGGGTAAAAACGTCGCCAAGCCCATTAGACGCGCGATATGCCAGGCGCCGGTCTCCCGCCTCGCTTGGGAGGCGATCTCCTCGCTTACACCCATGGCGGGGCTTTGGGGGCCGGAACCTGGCTTGAGCAGCCACGCATAACCAGACTCCGGATCTCGGGCCAACATCGACCCCTTACTATGTTTTCCTCCAAGGCTTATGCTCTGGACTCGACCACGATAAAACGCCCTTTTTAAGGCCTCCGCTACAGGCCGGGCCGAATCGGTGACAGGGAGAATGCTCGTCGGCGGTTGAGCCGGCGTGGGTTCCGCCTTCATCAAAGAAGCTACAGCCTCCATAGCCAGAGGCTCGGATTTTCCCAGCCACGACGCGGCCTCCTGTAGCTGTTGCTGCTGGGCTCTGTACCCAAGCTGATCGAGAACATCCTCGGCCATGGCCTTATCCAGGTCATCGCAATGCTCGACGGCAAAACCCTGGCTGGCATCAATATGGTCAAGGACGGCGTCAAAGTCATTGCCTGGTGCCCAAGGAAAATCATGGGCAAGTTTAGCCATGACTTGAGCGGGGGTGCCCGAGTAGACCCTAGAGTCGTTGCGATACAGGTCAAGAATTTTCAGGCGCATATTGCATCCACATATTTAAAAGTATGCCCACCGGTGGTTTTGAGGCGTCCTCGAAGTACTGCACAGACGCTAGTGGCAAATACGCCAAGGGCCTTTGCGGCTTGTGGACAGGTCTGATACAAGATGCCGTTCTCATCTACGAAATCTCGACCCCCCAAAGAACGAGCACGCCTTATTAAAGCCGATTCAGAAAAATGTCGACCAGTGGAAGCAAGCCTACTCTTTTCCTTTGCTTCGGGAGTATGACGCATGCCCAAGGACGGGGTCCTCCCAACTCTAGCCAAACGCATTTTAGCTCGGTGTTCTGGGGTTGGAACATAACCGGTTACCCCCTCTCCACCATCAGTTTGATTCACAAGCCTGAGTCCATTCTCTCTGAAAAAAGCTATATAATATATTTCAGCCAAAAGAGCATCTGACTCTTCCCAGAACTCGCCGATGCTCTGGGCCACGATCGATCCACCTCTATCGACTACTGATCGTATCCAATTGTTTCGATACGCCTTCTTTTTCAATCGCACCGAATCATTCAGATGGATGCGTAGACGCGCTTTAAGATCCTGGGATGTTTTACCTACGTATCTAACCTCTCCGGTATCGGATGCGGAAAGCACATAGACCTTATGCTTGGGCATGATCTAGCTCCAACTCTCGAGCCGCAAAATGCCGACCAAGCTCGGTCCTAACGCCTGGGTCTTTGACAAGAGCCAAACGCTTCACGAAAGCTAGTTTGATGGCACCTTTGATTCCCTGCCACCACTTCTGATCTACTGGCGGTGCCATCTGTTCATCTCGGTACTGAAAGTAGTGGCGAAAGTCAAAGAAAAAGGGCTCGTGAATCTGATCCCGGTACATGATCTTGGCCGGGGAAGAGCTTCCCATCAAGTACTCTAGCGCCTGGAACCTTTGTAAGTCCAATTCCACTTGAGGAGCCGGCACCCCAATCAAGGTATGAACAACATCATCTGGGATCTCAGAGACAAGCCAGACCTTGCCATCCTCTTCTACTACGCACATGCGCTCCACAAACCTTCCAAACCCGGCGGCGCCTGCTAGAGCCTGTGCGGTCATAGCTGCCCAGCCGCAGACGGTTGGTGTTTTCTTACCAGGGAATCGATAGTAATCCTGGACCAGAAATCTATGAACTTTAGAGCCGGCGTCTATTGCCGAATAAATTAGCTTCTTACCGCAAGGCTTAGCTATAGCTCGCTCAAAAAGACCGGGCAGCTCAGGGTGATGTTCGTTCTTCTCTTGAGAGAAATCAACCAGAACTTGACCCGGATCAGACGACTGCTTGGTATTCGGATCCTCACTCTTCTTCAGGTCTTGGCGGAATCCGAGCCAGCCCTTAAGTTCGGCCTCAAACTTTCTGACCTTGCCTTCCCATGTAGGCTTTCCTGTCAAATCGGGATTACTCTGTGTCTCTAGCTTGCCGTAGCTGCTAGGAGACATGCCCATCTTCTTCGGCAATT
>Ga0315281_10001418_pt1 | contig 35355 bp, 42 predicted proteins | sample YL17G07_0_MG_FD_204540 | JGI IMG/M metagenome (GOLD analysis project Ga0315281, IMG submission 204540) | Sediment microbial communities from Yellowstone Lake, YNP, Wyoming, USA - YL17G07_0 | ecosystem: Environmental > Aquatic > Freshwater > Lake > Sediment | place: USA: Wyoming | collected...
CTATGATGTCCCCCGCCTCTAATAATGTGAAGAGCTCGAACCTCTTCTCGCCGATGTCGTTGAGCTTGAAATAGAGCTGTATCTTGTCTTCCTGCCCCAGGATGTCCGCGAAGCCAGCCTTCCCATGGAGTCTGGTCAGGAGTATTCGTCCGCCGACGGTGACCTTCTCCGCGCTTTTCTCGTGAGTGATGTCCTTGAACCGCTTCTTCACCTCGGCGATATTGTCCTTCACCGGGAACCTGTACTTGTACGGTTCGATGCCCATGGAGACGAGCTTCTCGAGCTTCTCCCTCTTCATGCGCTTCAGATCCGTCCCAGTCTGCTCCTCAGCCATCACAGCATCCGCCTATATCCTGATGACAGAATGCGCCAATCTACTTAAAAACTGAGCCTCACTTGGCCTGCTTCTGTTCCTCTTCCAGCTCCTCTATCGCCTTGAGGAGCGCCTCTATCCTGAAAGGCTTCAGGAGGAAGTCCTTAGCGCCCGCCTTTATCGCTTCGCCCTTGATCTGCAAGTCGGCCGAGCCGAAGAGGATCCTTGCCTTCGGGTCTATCCTGAGTATCTCCTGCGTCGCCGTGACTCCGTCCTTCACCGGCATCCGCTGGTCCATTATTACGATGAACGGCTTCGAGCCCAGTGTCTTGTACTTCTTGACAGCTTCCTCGCCGTCTGAGGCAACGGCAATCACCTTGTGCCCCTTCGACTCGAGGATGTCCCGGTAGAGTTCAACGATGAATTCCTCATCGTCTACAAGAAAAATATCGGCTATCGCTTTCCCCTCCTAACTCCCCCTGCCGGTTCGAATTCTAATAGTATGCATCGGATATAATATTTCCCTCAGCGTCCTGGGGAGCTGGATTTGATGTTCGGCCCCCGTAATCCGAGCGCATGCCGGGATCATCCATAATTTGCATGGCCGGGATAGCCAGCATCATTGCCAAAGCTGTCCGCAAGCTCGAAAAACGATAAATACAGGGGTCGGTATCGGAACCTCAGAGGGCGAAAATGCCAAAGAGCAGCAAGAAGAACGAGGGATTCCATTCTTCGGCAGGTCTTATCAGGTACTTCGATGCCGAGGAGGACGTCGCCATCAAGATCAACCCATGGGTCGTCGTAGGGATGTGCATAGTCCTCTCCGCGATAGTCATATTCGCGACCGTCGCATACCCGACATGAGCGATCGGGACTCTACTGTTTTCTATACTCATCCAGAGCGTAGCTTCTTTCAGGCTTGCCGCTCGCGTTGAGCGCCCTCTGTATGAACTGCCCGCAGTTGCTGCCGATCCTGTTCTCCTCCAGCTCGCCTATGCTCAGGATGACGTCGTACCCCTCCTTCCGGAACTTGTCGACGAAATGCGCCGAGGTATCCTTCTCCGAAGGGTCAATCGCAGAGCGGAGCGACGCCTCGTGAGAGCGCACGGTCGGGTTGAGCGGGGTCAGCTTGATGACGAACATCTCCGGGTCGAAGTGCTTCCGTATCACCGCGGCGTCTATCGGATAGCCAGCCGCAGGGGCGAAGTTCAGCGTGACCTTCTTGTCCCCCCCGTCCGGAGATGAGAATCTGCCGGCATACGAGGCGATGTCGTCGAAGGACCACTTCCTCGTCGGTATCAGCTCGTCGCGCTTCTTGCCGTCGGTCGTGTGTATCGAGAACTGCAGCTGAAACCTCCCCTTCGGGTAATGCTGGTTTTTAACGTCTATCAACCTCTCGAAGAAGTCGCGCGCCTTCTTGCTATCAGGTGCGACCGTCGAAAGCGAGACGTGCAGCCCTGGCGCTTTGTAAGCCCCTGGCAAGCTCTCCATGGCATCGAGGACGGCCGTGTTGAGCGACGGCTCCCCCATCCTCGCGAACTGTATCTTGAAGTTCGGCACCGGCACGTTGCCGTCCGGGAACCTGCGCATGACCAGATAGTCAATCTGCGACATTATCTCCTTCTTCGTGAGAGTGCCGTTGTAGTTGCCGCCGGCATCGCACATCTTGCAGCTGATCGGGCAGCCGAACATTGATGAAACGATGAGCACCCACTTCTTCTCGCGCGGGATCGGCGGCTGCACGGATTCGACGAACTCGACAAGGTGCTTCTTGGAGCCTTCATCCGCGCCATCTTCGCGCATGCGTGCCACGTAGACCTTCGCCAGCTCCTCGTCCCCGTACTCCGCAATGACCTTCATTCGCTCTCCTCCTTCCTCATCGAGTCCTCTATCATCATGGCTGCCAGCACGCCGCTGCCGACCGCTATCCCCGTCTGCCTGTAGCTTCCCCCGAGCACGTCGCCGATCATGTATAGCCCGCGGATGTTCGTCTCCGGCCCGCGCCCGTTCACCTTGAATCTCTTCGGCAGTCCGTAGAGCACCTCGGTGTTCGGGACCCTCCCGACTGCCACGAGGACCAGGTCGCCCTCGAAAATCCTCGTGCGCTCACCGCTCCTGCAGCCCAGCTCTATGCGCCCCTGCTTCGTCCGGACGATCAAGGGGGTGCAACCGACTGCGACCGCTATCTTCTCTTTCTTCGCCCTCTCCAGCAGTAGCCGCAGACAGCTCGGCTTGGATCTCGTGATTATGATGACCTCTCTGCCTTTTGCATTGAGGTTCAGCGCGTAATCGAATGCAGCATCCCCGCCGCCGACTATCAGCACGCGACCCTTCCTGTTCAGCGCGTTAACGTCATAGCATATCCTCTTGCCAGCAGGACCTTGGGAGCCATCGAGTCGCAACTCTTTCGGCCTCGTGCCTGTCCCGACGAGCACGTTCTTCGCATAGACCGGCCCGCCGTCGGTCTCAATCTTGAAGCCACCCTCGGTCGCTTCCATGCTTTCAACAAGTGCCTTGACCGGGCGGATGCCGAGCGACCCCAGCTGCTCGGTGAAGAGCGAGACGAGCTTGAGCCCGGAGATGCCCTCCGGGAAGCCAGGGTAGTTCTCGACGAGGTTCGCGCTCCTCAGCAGGCCTCCGATCTCACCGTGTTCCAGGAGCACGACGTCGATGCCGGCGCGCTTCAGGTAGATGCTCGCGGAGATTCCCGCTGGTCCGGCGCCGATGACCGCCGCGTCTCTCACTTTATGCAACGCAGCACCTCCTCGGTCGTTATCGGCATGACGAAACCGTCGGTGAGAGTCATAAGTGAGGCGACATGCAGGTCGTCGTCCTCCGATGCCGTGCCGTCGATTGTGAAGAATACCTCGAAGTCTTTCATGAACGCGTCCCTGGCGGTGGATTCGCAGCAGAGGTGCGTCATCACTCCGGTGATCAGCAGGCGCTTGACGCCGAGCCTCCTCAACCTCTTCTCGAGATCCGTACCCACGAACGCGCTGTACCTGCTCTTCCGCAGCACGGGTTCATCAGGCAGCGGTTCGAGTTCATGCACGACCTGGGCGAGCTTATCTCCATCTTCCTCAAGCTCTCTCCACCAGGTTCCCATGATTCCGGGATCTTCTCCTTTGAGATAGGCGTGCCTGGTGAATATCACGGGGAGACCGAGCTTGCGATAGCTTTCGAGGATATTGCGAACGTTGGGAAGAATCGCTGGAGCCGGTTTGAGGAATGCGTGAGACGATTTATCGAAGAAGTATCTCTGCATGTCGACAACGAGCAGTGCAGATTTCTCGTATGAGAACGGATGTGCTTTCTTCCTGTGCCCGCTCTCGTAGTGAGCTATGCGCCGCTTCCATTTCTCGACCTTGTCGGAGAGCGGTTCCGCCGGAGAATCTTTTCTTACAGACTTCTTCGCAGGCATGTAATCTCATCCCGCGATTTCCTGGATTAAGCGGCTGGAAATCTGCGAAACAATGCCGCTAATGCATGGAAGTCTAAGTCGATTCTGTAGATAAATCTAATCATTTATGCGAGCCGTATCAGCGTCCTCGTGCTGATGATGCCGTCGATCTCCCTTATCTTGTCGACCGTCGCGTTTAAGTGATCCACGTCCGCAGCTCTGATAAGAACGGCGACATCGAATTCCCCGCTCGTCTCGTAGATCCTGTCAGAGATATTCTTCAGTTTGGCAATGATCTCCTTGGATTTGCCAGCCTCGCTCTCTGTGAGTACGATGCCCTCGACGCCGACCGCCTCCGTCTCCACTGTGAATTTTTTTATGATGCCGCCCTTTGATAGGTTCGCCATCCTAGCCCTCACCGCTCCTTCCGTGAGTCCGATGCTCCTGGCTATGACGGTGTTCTTAGTCCGTGCGTTCTTCCGCAGTATCTCGATTATCTCTGCGTCCTTGGCATCCATCGGAATCTGCAACACTCTATGCGCATATAACCTTTGCGATTATCGTATAAGTATTGTGTTAATCGTAACAATTAAGTAGGGCCAAGCTTTACTCAATGTCGGTAATAAGAATGTTGAGAGGATGCTACACGGCGCTAATAACGCCGATGAACAGGGACGGGTCGCTCGACTTCGAAGGCCTTCATGACCTTCTCGAGTACCAGTCCGAGAACGAAGTCGCTGGCATAGTCGCCATGGGAACGACCGGTGAGAGCCCGACGCTCGACTGGAAAGAGCACATGTCGGTCGTGTCCAAGACCAATATCTTCTGCGGCGCAGACCTTCACGTCATCGCCGGCACAGGCGCGAACAATACCAAGGAGAGCGAGGAGGGGACGCGCGAGGCGATAGATCTCGGCGTGAAGACCATCCTGCTCGTCGACCCTTACTACAACGGCCCCAGCTCCCTTGAGATCCGCAGGGAGTACTACGAGCCGCTGGCAAGGGAATTCCCTGGAGCGAATTTCATACCGTACATAATTCCCGGGAGGACAGGCACGATGCTTCTTCCAGAGGATCTGGCTCTGTTGTCCGAGCACTGCCCCAACATAATCGGGGTGAAGGAGGCCACCGGCGATTTCAGCAATATGCGCGCTATCAGGCGCCTCTGCAGGGAGAACTTCCCGATACTCTCGGGCGATGATGAGAAGACGCTCGCGATGATGGCCGACCCGACTATCCTCGCATCCGGGACGATTTCCGTAGTCGCGAACATCCTTCCCTGGACGATGAGGGAGATGGTGAATGCGCAGCTGGACAACGATCCAGAGACGGCGAAGCAGCTCGCAGCAGGCCTGATGCCGCTCATGGGCATAGTTACGGTGAAGACGGAGGAGGACACGCCGCGCGGCAGGGTCATGTGCAAGGCGAGGAACCCTCTCGCTACGAAGACCCTCATGAACATCCTCGGGATGCCAGCGGGGCCATGCAGGCAGCCTCTCGGCAAGATGACTATGGGCGGCATGGTCAAGGTCATAGAGGCAGCGAGGCAGGTCTACGCGACGCGACCAGACTTCTTCGAGCCGATCGAGGAGTTCTTCGATGTCGATGTAGGTGAGCGATTGCACGACAAGACGAACTGGGAGGGTCTCTGCTATGACTCCTATTAGGTTGTGCATAGTCGGCGCGGACGGCCGCATGGGGCAGGAGATCATCAGGGCGATGGATCCCGGTTTCTCGCTGTCAGGCGCAATAACGCATAGAGGCAGCCCGAACGAAGGTAAGACGCTGGGCGATCTCAACCTACCGCATCCAGAGGTGCGCATCACCGGCCCGGAGACACTTAGCGAGATACTCGCGCGGTCCGACGTGTATATATCGTTCACTACGCCGGAGGCGGAGGCGGTAAACGCACCGATAGCTGCAGGCTTGGGGAAGAAGATCGTCATGGGGACGACCGGCATATCCGCCGAGCAGATGGCCGCAATCAGGTCCGTCGTTGAGGGAAAGACCGAGGCCGTGTTCGCCTCGAACTTCTCCGTCGGCATCAACTTCATAGCCGGGCTGCTAACGAGGATCAAACACCTCCCTGCCAGCTACGACATCAGCCTGGCGGAGATCCACCACACTGGCAAGACGGATTCGCCCAGCGGCACCGCTCTCTACCTGTCGGACATCATCAAGACCGCAAGAGGATACTCGAAGGACGTGCACGGCAGGATCGGCAAGGGCAAGCGAGCCTCCGACGAGATGGAGATCGTAACGATGCGCGCGGGCGGAGTGCCCGGGGTACACGATGTCATAATAGCCGGGCCTAACGAGATGATCAAGATAGAGCACACAGCCTTCTCGCGGAAAGTCTTCGCGGAAGGGGCGCTGCTCGCATCCCGCTGGCTCATGGGAGTGAATGACCGCAAGGTGCACTCGATGAGGGACGTGCTCGGAGTGTGAAGAGATGTGGAAGATAGAGCCGCCGCTTGAGAACATCGGAGGGAATCTCCATTTCGGAGGCGCGGACCTCGAGGACATCGCGGAGAGGTACGGCACACCCGTCTACGTCACCGACGAAGCGCGCATCAGGCGCAACTACCGCACGCTGAGGAACGCATTCCTGCGGAGATGGAAGCGGTTCAGGCTGTACTACGCAGTCAAGGCGAACAACAACATCGCGATACTGAACATACTGCGCCAGGAGGGCGCCGGGGCGGACTGCTCCTGTGTCACCGAGCTTCAGCTCGCCGCGCTCGCGAAGTTCAAGTCAGCAGACATGCTGTACACCGGGAACTACAACAGCGACGCGGAACTCAGCTACGCATCCGGTCTCGGCATTACGATCAACCTCGACGACATCACCATACTGGAGAGGCTCGCGAAGTTCGGCGTGCCGGAGTCGATCTGCTTCAGGATCAACCCCGGGTTCGGCAAGGGGGGCGCGGAGAAGCTCGTCTTCGCCGGCCCTGACGCGAAGTTCGGGATCACCGAGGATGTCGCGATCAAAGCCTACGCCAAGGCGAAGAAACTCGGAGCAGAGCGTTTCGGCATCCACATGATGGCCGGCTCGAACGCTCTCGAGACCGCATACTTCGGCCAGGTGACCGACAGGCTGTTCCAGATCGCCTCATCCATTTCGAAGAAAGCTGGCATCGAGTTCGACTTCGTGAACATCGGCGGGGGATTCGGAGTCCCTTACAAGCCGGGCGAGAAGGACCTCGACATCGAGCGCGTCGCGCAAGAGGTCACCGACCGGTTCAAGAAGCGGTTCGAGGGGAGCGGCAACATCCCGTACCTCTACGCCGAGCCTGGGAGATACGTCGTCTGCGATTCGACCGTGCTGCTGTCCAGGGTGCATTCGATCAAGCGTGCGAGCAAGACATTCGTCGGCATAGATGCCGGGATGAACACGCTACTGAGGCCGGCGCTGTACGGCGCGTACCACCAGATGTACGTCGTCGGCAATCTGAACAGCAGGAAAAAGGAGAAGGTGAACGTCGTCGGGCAGATATGCGAGAACACCGACATACTCGCGAAGGACCGCGAGCTTCCGCCGATCGTGATCGGTGATCTGATCGCGATACTGAACACCGGCGCTTACGGCTACTCCATGAGCTCCAACTACAACACCAGGCCGAGGGCGGCCGAGGTGCTCGTGGTGAACGGTAAGGACTGCCCTATCCGGGAGCGGGAGGACATCACGGACCTCCTGCACAGGCAGATCATCCCTGGGAGGCTGATGAAGTGAGGATCGAGGCGTCCGAGCGGCTCAAGAAGCTACCGCCTTACCTGTTCGCTGACATCGAGAACAAGGTCGCGAAGATGAGGGCCAGGGGCGACGAGATATTCGACCTTAGCATCGGCGATCCGGACCTACCGACACCACCGGAAATCGTTAAGGCAATGCAGGCCGCGATGGAAGAGCCCGGCAGCCATGGCTACTCCAGCTCGAAAGGTGAGCAGTTCTTCCGCGACGCGGTGGCGAGATGGTACTCGGTGCGATTCGGAGTGACACTCGACCCGGCGAAGGAGATATGCGCGCTGATCGGTTCGAAGGAGGGCATCGCCAACATAGCGAACGCCCTGGTGAACCACGGCGAGAAGATCCTCGTTCCGGACCCGGGCTACCCCGTTTACGCCAACGGCTCGACCTTTCTGTCGGGCGGTAAGAAAACGGTGATGCCGCTGCTAGAGCAGAACGCTTTCCTTCCAAATCTTAATGAAGTAGATGCCAGCGGAGCCAAGCTGATGTATCTCAACTATCCCAACAACCCGACCGGTGCGGTCGCGAGCATCGATTTCCTGAAGGAGGCAGTCGACTTCGCGAGGGGCAACGGGATAATAATCTGCTACGATAACGCATATTCGGAGATGAGCTTCGGCGAGCCCGCGCACAGCATACTAGAGGTGCCGGGGGCGATGGACTGCTGCGTTGAGTTCAATTCGTGCTCGAAGACGTTCAACATGACCGGGAGCAGGATAGGCTTCGCTGTTGGAGCAGCGGATGCGATAGCCGCTCTCGCCAAGCTGAAATCCCAGGTGGATTCCGGTCTCCCGATATACGCTCAGAGGGCCGGAGCGTTCGCCCTCTCACAATACACCGGGAAGGATCCCCCTGCAGCCGTGAAGAAGAACATCTCGATATTCGCGCAGAGGATGAAGCTGCTTTCCGCCGGGCTGTGCGACATCGGCATCGCATGCAGGGTAAGCCCTGCGACATTCTACCTCTGGGTGAATGTCGGCGGAAGCTCCATAGCCTTCGCGGACAGGCTCCTGGATAAGGGGGTAGTCGTGACTCCTGGCATCGGTTTCGGCAACCACGGCGAGGGCTTCATCAGATTCGCCCTGACGAAAGACGAAGCTGCGATACGGGCAGTAGTCGAGAAGATCAAAGGGACGAAGCTCTGAGCAGGCGCACTCTCTCTAATTGTCGCCGTTTTCAACGAGCCAGTAACGTCTTACTAATAATCCCTGCCGCTGGATAAATTATAAGTACGACCTGACTCTAAACCCTGATCGAGGACAAACGACATGACAGCGAAGGACGCAAGAATGTCTGGTTATCTTCACGCCTGATCGACGGCGAGCCTTATCTAGCCTGAGCTTTGTCGTTCGCCCCGGGGACGCTCTTTTCCGAGCAATTCTTAATACTCTATGCCGTTCCCCAGGGTGTGCACGTCCTCGTACTCGTTTCGAGACCAAGGAGGGATTGATTTGGTTCTGAGCATAGCTGTGCCCAACAAAGGGCGTCTGAGCGGCAAGGCGATCAACATACTCAACAAGATAGGGTTCGGCATACCGGAGGACCCTGGCCGCACGCTCATGGTGGATGTGGGGAAGGGCAGATACCGGGTGCTCTTCGCGAGGACGGACGACATCCCGGAGTTCGTTGAGACGGGCGTTGCCGACGTCGGCATAACCGGTCTGGACATACTGATGGAGGCCGGCCGCGACGTCGCGCAGCTGATGCCGCTCGACTTCGGCAAGTGCCGCCTGGTGCTCGCCGCACCAGATGAGTGTGCGGTCAAGTCCCCTAAGGAAGTCAAGAACGGAATGAAGGTCGCGACCTCCTTCCCCAACATCACGCGCGATTACTTCAAGAAACTCAAGAAGAGGATCGAGATAATCCCGATGACAGGAGCGACCGAGCTCGCCCCTCAGATCGGCATCGCGGATCTCATAACCGACCTCACCGAGACCGGCTCCACGCTCAAGATGAATCACTTGAGGGAGATAACCACGATACTCAAGTCCGAAGCCGTCCTGATTGCAAACAAGAGCAGCATAAAGGCCAAGCGCGGGGAGGTAAACGAGATGCGCTCCGCGATAGCAAGCGTGCTGAACGCAAAGCGCAAGCGCTACGTCATGGCGAACATTCCGAAGAAGGCGCTGAAGGATCTCACGAACGTCCTTCCCGGCATCACCGGCCCGACGGTCATGAACATAATCGGCAGGGATGACGTCGTCGCCGTCCACTCGGTCGTTAGTGAGGAAGAGGTCAACGGCATCATCACCGTTCTGAAGTCGATTGGCGCGACCGGGATACTAGTGCTCCCGATAGAGAGGCTGATATCTTGACGATCAAGAAGCTGGCCGCGCTCAGCGACGACGAGCGCAAGGCGCTGTTGGAGCGACAGAAGACCGAGTTCAAGGACATCGAACCATCTGTAAGGAAGATCATCGATGATGTGCGCTCCCGTGGCTCTGCTGCAGTGGCGGAGTACGCGAAGAAGTACGACAAGGCGGAGCTTTCAAGATTCAGGGTGACCGCGGATGAGATGGCGCGCGCCCTCAGGGAAACGCCGAAGCCGCTCGTCGACGCGATGACCGTTGCCGCGGACAACATCTTCAAGTTCCAGAGCAGGCAGATGCCTTCAGAGTTCCGTTTGAAGTCGAAAGGCAGCGTCCTCGGGCAGAAGATCGAACCCTTCGCCAGGATCGGAGTCTACGCCCCCGGAGGCACCGCGACATACCCCTCGACAGTCCTCATGGGGTGCATTCCGGCCAAGGTCGCGAAGGTACCGGAGATCGTCGTCTGCACGCCCCCGAGGCCGGATGGCACGATCAATGATGCCATGCTTGTGGCCGCCGACCTCGCCGGAGCGACCGAGGTCTACAAGATCGGCGGCGTCCAGGCCATAGCTGCGATGGCGTACGGCATAAGCGAGATGGCACCGGTCGAGAAGATCGTCGGGCCAGGCAACAAGTACGTGACAGTGGCAAAGCAGCTCGTGAGCCAGGACTGCGACATCGAGTTCCTCGCTGGCCCATCGGAGATACTCATCATCGCCGACGACTCCGCAGAGCCGGAGATGGTCGCCTACGACATGCTCGCGCAGCTCGAGCACGACATCGACGCGAAGGCGGTGCTCGTCTCCCTGTCGGAGGAGCTTGCATCGAAGGTGCTTGACAAGATGCGGGAGTTAGGCAAGACACTGCCGAGGAGTGAGATCATAGCGCAGGCCATGCAGAAGGGCTGCACGGTGCTCACTTCCGATTCTCTCGATCAGGCGATCGACTTCGCGAACGACTACGCCCCGGAACACATCCTCCTCGCGATGAGGGATTCCGAGGATGAGATGAAGAACATCTGCAATGCAGGTTCGATATTCCTCGGCACATACTCGTCCGTTGCATTCGGAGACTACTGCGCTGGCCCTAACCACATACTGCCGACGATGGGGCTGGCCGCGACCAGGGGGGCGCTGTCCCCGCTCGACTTCATCAAAATGATTCCGTACCAGCGGACCAGCAGGTCAGGCGCCAACAAGCTGGCAAAAGTCGCTGCGACGATCGCCCGCGCCGAAGGGCTCGAGGCCCACGCCCGCGCCGCCGAGTCCAGGCTGAAGAAGTGAGGAGAGGAGACAGTTGGAACCATCGTCCCTTGTCAGGGAGAACGTCAGGAGACTCGATAGGCCCAGCTACAGCACTCTCCCCAAGGACATCGTAAGGATGAACGACAACTCGAACCTCTTCATGCCGAACCCCGTTGCGGCGAAGGTATCGGGCATGTTCGACTTCGACTCGCTGTCCATGTATCCATCGATACTAGCTGATGACCTGCGCGCTGTGATCGGCAAGAAGTTCGGCATCGATTCCTCGCAGATAATCGTGGGGAACGGATCGGACGAGGCGATCGATCTGGCGGTGAAGACGTTCATCGAGCCGAAGGACCGCGTCGCCGTGCCGGTGCCGACATTCGAGATGTACTCGATGTACGCGAGGATCGCCGGCGCCAAGGTGATCGAGTGCCTGCTGGATGAAGAAACCTTCCAGCTAGATGTCGATGCAATCCTGTCATCCGATGCGAAGATGATATTCCTCAGCTCGCCGAATAATCCGACGGGCAACAGCATGCGCGTCGAGGACATGAGGCGGATCATCAAGGAATCTGATGCCGTGGTCGTCGTTGACGAGGCCTACTGCGACTTCACTGACGCAGTCAGCTTCATCTCAATGTCAAAGCGCGCGAAGAACCTCCTGGTGCTCAGGACCCTCTCCAAGGCATACGCGCTGCCCGGTCTGAGGGTCGGATTCTGCATGGGAAGCGAAGAGGTCATCGGACCGATGTCGTCGGCATGCGCACCTTTCAGACTCAACAGGTTCTCGGAGAAAGTCGCGATCGAAGCCCTAGCGAACGACAGGTTCGTGAGGCGGATCTCGGAGATGGCCAGGACCGAGAGGAAATGGGTGTCGTCAAAGCTCGCCAAGCTCGGAGCGACGGTCTACCCGTCGGAGACGAACTTCCTGCTGTTCAAGCCGTCCATGCCGGTTAAGACGCTCATCGAGTCGCTCCTCAAGAAAGGCATCGCGATAAGGGACTGCAGCAAGCAGAAGATGCTCGCCAACTGCGCGAGGGTCACATTCGGCAGGCGCGAGATCAATGAGAAATTCATCGACGCATGCGCGGAGATACTGGAGGGATCCTCCTGAAAGTCACGATCGTGGACTACGGGATCGGGAACCTGCACAGCATCCGCAAGGGGCTTGAGAAGGCCGGAGCGAAGACCGAGATCGTCTCGGACATGGGTGCGCTCGAGTCGGCAGAGTGCATCGTATTCCCCGGCGTCGGCGCGTTCGGCGAGGCGATGAACAAGCTCGCTCCAGTCAGGGGGTCCATAGTCCGAAGGCTGTCAGAAGGTCTGCCGGCTCTGGGCATCTGCCTCGGAATGCAGATATTCCTGGACAGGTCGGAGGAGTCGCCGCAGGAAGGACTCGGATTCGTAGGCGGAGATGTAAACAAGCTCGACGCGGACAGGATACCTCAGATGGGCTGGAACGATGTCACTTTCGATACCTCAGAACCGGTCTTCGAGGGAGTGAAGAGCGGGACGCAGTTCTACTACGCCAACTCTTACGTCTGTTTCCCGAAGGAGGACATCGGCATCGCGGAGACGGTCTACGGGAGGACGAGGTTCGCGAGCGGCATGCGCAAGAAGAATGCATTCGGATTCCAGTTCCACCCGGAGAAGAGCTCGATCGCAGGTCTCAAGGTTCTCAAGAACTTCGTAGGCATCGTGGAGGGGCTGTGAAATGATAGTCACTCCAGCGGTCGACCTGATGGATGGCAAGTGCGTGCAGCTGGTCGAGGGTAAGCCCTGGTCGGCGAAGGTCGTCATCGACGACCCGGTCGGCACAGCGCTGCGGTGGCAGGAGATGGGGGCGAAACGCCTCCATGTGATCGACCTGGATGCAGCGCTCGGCAACGGCGACAACGAGCAAGTCATCCGGAAGATACTTTCGAAGATGAAGGTCCCCGTGCAGGTGGGAGGAGGCATACGCTCCGATTCGAAAGCCGACCAGATCCTCTCTGCCGGAGCATCTCAGATAATCGTCGGCACGAAAGCGATAACCGACCCGGACTGGCTGAATAGTCTCGCCTCGACCTACCCTGACAGGGTGATCGTCGCGGTCGACGCCCGCGGCAGGAAGATCTCCGTCAAGGGGTGGACCGACGACTCAGGCAAAGACCTCATACAATACGTGAAGTCGATCGAGAGCGCACCGTTATTCGGACTGCTGTACACGAACATCGCGGTCGAGGGCAAGCTCAAAGGGATCGACCTGAAACCGGTGCAGAACCTCATCTCCAGCACGAAGAAGAGGGTGTTCGTCGCTGGAGGGATCACGACCCTCGATGACGTGCAGGCGCTCGAATCTGCCGGAGCGTTCGGCGCGGTGCTGGGCATGGCGATATACAAGGGCAACATCAATCTGAAGGACGCAGTGGAGAGATTCAAATGAACGCGGAGAAGCCGAGGATAAGCAAGCTGACGAGGAAGACGAAGGAGACCGACATAGCGATGACGCTGAACATCGACGGCACCGGGAAGGGCAGCGTGAAGGTGCCGGACGAGTTCCTCCGGCACATGATGGAGACGCTGGCCAAGTACGCCGGCTTCGATATCACGATGGATGCGAAGGGGGACATCAACCACCACCTCGTCGAGGATGTCGCGATCACTCTGGGCAAGTCGCTACGCGATGCGATCGGAGACGCGCCGATATGCAGGGTCGCTCACTCAGTGGTCCCGATGGACGAGGCGCTGGTGTCTGTAGCCGTCGACCTCATCGACAGGCCTTTCGTCAAGGTCGAGGTGCCCGACATGATGTACGAGCACTTCTTCAGATCGTTCGCGATGGAGGCGAAGGCAACGCTGCACTCCCAGATAATCCGGGGGCAGGACCAGCACCACGTGATCGAGGCGACTTTCAAGGCGCTCGGGCTGAGCTTGAAGGACGCAACAAGACGCGCCGGCAGCGTGATGAGCACGAAGTCGAGCGTTGAATGGAAGCGGAAATGATGTAAGATGCTGACCAAGAGAATAATCCCGTGCCTCGACGTGCGCAACGGCGAGGTCGTCAAAGGAATATGCTTCAAGCAGCTCAAAGGGGTAGGGGACCCGCCGGAGCTGGCCCGTGCATACCAAGCGCAGACCGCCGACGAGATAGTGTTCCTCGACATCACGGCATCGCTCGATGCAAGGGACACGATGCTCGATGTCGTGCAGAAGACCGCCGAGCAGCTATTCATCCCGCTGACTGTAGGGGGCGGCATCAGGAGCTTCGCAGACGTCCGCAAGACTCTCAGCCGCGGCGCCGACAAGACCTCGATCAACACCGCCGCTCTTTCCAACCCCAAGCTAATCACCGAATGCTCCGACGCCTTCGGGAGCCAATGCATAGTCGTGGCCATCGACGCCAAGCGCGTCGGGGACTCCTGGCAGGTGCACACGCACTCGGGGACGAAGCCCACCGGCATGGATGCGGTGGAGTGGGCGAAGGAGGTGTGCGAGCGCGGCTGCGGTGAGATACTGCTCACCTCGATGGACGCGGACGGGACTAAGATGGGCTACGACATCGAGCTCACGAAGAAGGTCGTGAGGAGCGTCAACATCCCCGTCATAGCATCGGGCGGCTGCGGTACCATCGAGCACATTATCGACGTGCTGAAGAACGGGGAAGCCGATGCGGCGCTTGCCGCTTCGATATTCCACTACGGGCAGCACACGGTCAGGGAAGTCAAGGCGATACTAGCGAAGGAAGGAATACCGGTCAGGATAGAGGAGGGTTAGCATGGCTGAACAAGAGGAGAAGCTCATACCTGTTATAGTCCAGGAGATCAGGAACAACAACGTGCTGATGCTCGCATACGCGAACGAGGAATCGCTCAAGCTGTCGAAGGAGACTGGCTACATGCACTACTGGAGCAGGTCTCGGAAATGCATCTGGAAGAAGGGAGAGACCTCCGGGCATGTTCAGAGATTGTTCGAGCTCAGGTACGACTGCGACAAGGATGCTATACTCGCCCGCGTCGAGCAGGAAGGTCCTGCCTGCCACACCAACAGCTACTCATGCTTCAGCAAGGAGCCGCTCAATCAGAACGACATATTCGCGCAGCTGTGGGGAGTGTTCGAGGATAGAAAGAACAACCCCCGCCCCGATTCGTACACATGCAAACTGCTCGGCGACAAGAACAAGATGCTCAAGAAGATCGGCGAGGAGTCAGCGGAGCTCATCATGGCCGCGAAGGACAAGGACAAGAAGCAGATCATCTATGAGGCGGGAGACCTGATGTTCCACGTCATGGTGCTGCTGTACGACTATGGCATCGCGATGGACGAGGTCATGAAGGAGCTCGAGGGGCGCAGGAAATGAGCGCTGGCAAGCCGAGATACGATTTCCACATGCACTCGTTCTTCAGCGACGGCGAGCTGCTACCTATGGAGCTCATCCGCAGGGCGTTCGTTCTCGGCAATAAGGCGATAGCGATCACGGACCACGTGAGCTATTCGAACGTAGACGAAGTCGTCCCTGCAGTCGCGAGAGACTGCGCCGCAGTCGAGGGATGGGACATAGTCGCGGTTCCCGGTGCCGAGATAACACACGTACCTCCGAGCAAGATGGACGCGCTGATAAAGAAGACGAGGAAGGCCGGCGCGAAGATCATCGTCGTGCATGGAGAATCTCCCGTCGAGCCCGTCACTCCCGGAACCAACAGGCAGGCGGCAGGGAATGCTGATGTGGACATACTCGCACATCCTGGCTATCTGACCGAAGACGATGCCGAGATCGCGAAGGAGAACGATGTGTTCATCGAGATAACATGCAGGTCGGGGCATTCGCTCACCAACGGTCATGTATTCAAAATCGGATCATCCGTCGGCGCGAAGTTCCTCGTCAACACCGACGCGCATGAATGCGGCGACATCTCCACCTATGATTCAGCAAGACGCGTTGCGATTGGCGCTGGCATGAGCAAGAGCGAAGCGGATATAACCTTGTTAAGAAATCCGTTGGAGCTCTTGAAGAAACGTAAGATAACGAATTGATTCGCGGAATTCGAGCGGTTTTCCAGGGTTCGTCACAAAGCTTAATGTATGCTACCGGTATCCTTCATCTGGAGGTAATCAAATATGGCAGCAAAAAAGAAAGCAAAGGCTACGAAGAAGAAGGCCTATGTAAGCAAGAAGACAAAAGCCAAGAAGAAGAAGTGTTAAACCTTCTTCTTCAAAACACTCAGATTCAGTTCAGAGGGTTTTGATGAACTTGGGAACGCAATGTTTGTCCGTGATCGGGTCGAATTGTTCCAGCTCTTTCTTTTCGAGCGGCAATACGATTCTTGAGACCAGGGCGTTCAGGGAGAACGGCAACCGGATGAGATGGGATTCTCCCTCCGTCACCCATTCGTCTATCGGGAAGCTCTTCCCGATATGATCTGCCAATTCTCCGCGCTCCTTCCTCGCCATCGAGTACGCTTTTCTGTCGAGGACATGTATGTGGTAGCCCCTTCCAGAATACGTTACCCGCATTTTCTTGAACTCCCCGCGGAGCTCGTCTAACAGCTCTAGCGCCTTGCCCCTAAGCTTCTTGAGGTCGTACTCGCAGAAGCTCAGATGGTCGCCTCGCTTCATCCTTTTCACCAGATCGCCGTGCAGCGGGCAGTCGAGGTTCTCCACATCCATGTCGAAAGCCAGCTCCTGCCCTAGGAAGTTTTCGCAGGACCAGCATTCGTTGTCCTCCTTACAGCACTTGGCGCAGATCTCGCGATCCCTGTAGAGGTTCCTGTCGTAGTAGGCGCTCTCCGGCCTATACTGCACGATGTAACTCCTTAGGTCATCAAGATCGTCGTAATCATCTATCATTATGGTATGGTTCGAGATCTTCGCGTACTCCTTCGGGTATATCCTAGAATATCGTCCGAGAATAACCGCGAACACGGGCGATGGATGGATGTCCATCCAGCCTTTCACCTTGTTAAGGTCGAACTCTCCACCGTAGAACGCTCTCCTCTCCTCCAATGAGGAAAACCTCATGCACCTTGGGAATTCCGCGGGAACCCTCTGTATCTTGCCTGCAGAACTCATGATTCACTTCCGCTCGCGCCGCGAGCATAGCGTTTCAGCCTAAAGAATGGCGCGGTAGCACCTGCCTGCCTGCTTAACGAGAAGCGACAAAAACACCTGATGAATTGAATGATTCTAAACATGCGATTAATCCAGTTTTGCCTGATTCGATACAAATCCTCCCAGCGACTGGAATTTCCCTCGATTCTCTGTTAAATTGATATTGTCTCTGGGTGCATTAAATTCCATTAAAGTTAAATAGGCTTGACCAGATGGGCAAAAGCCCCGCAAACAGTCGTCAACTGGAAGCCTAGAAAAAGGCTTGCGGCGCGAACCCGGAGTGAGGTCCGATGTACGAGATAGTGGAGAAGAAAGATCTGGCACCTGGGATACACCTTCTAGAGATCAAAGCGCCTTTGATCGCCAAGAGGGCCAAGGCAGGCCAGTTCGTAATGCTTATGACTGATGACAAGGGCGAGAGGATCCCCCTCACGATGGCGGACTGGAGCCCCGAGAAGGGCACCGTGACCATCATCGCCATGGAAGCCGGCAAGACTACCATGCAGCTCGGCACCCTGAAGGTCGGCGACAAGCTCAGGAGCATCGTCGGGCCGCTCGGGATCGAGACCCACACGCACGGCCATGGCACCGTCGTCTGCGTTGGCGGCGGTATAGGCATCGCACTGATGTTCCCGACTGTGAGGGCGATGAAGCAGGCCGGCAACAAGGTCATCTCCATCATGGGAGCGCGGTCGAAGAACCTGCTCATCATGGAGGAAGAGATCAAGAAATACAGCGACGAGATGTATCCGTGCACCGACGACGGCAGCTACGGGCACCACGGCTTCGTCTCAGACATACTGAAGAAGATGCTGGACGACAAGTCGAAGAAGATCGACGTCGTCTACGCGGTCGGCCCGATCATCATGATGAAGGTCATATCCGACCTCACCAAGCCTTACGGCGTTAACACGATCGTCAGCCTGAACCCGATCATGGTCGACGGCACCGGCATGTGTGGATCGTGCAGGGTTCTTGTCGACGGAAAGACGAAGTTCGGCTGCGTCGACGGACCTGACTTCGACGGTCACAAGGTGGATTTCGGCCTGCTGATCACCAGGAACAAGCGCTATATGGAAGAGGAGAAAGCCTCCGTTGAGAAGTTCAAGAAAGCTCAGGGGGTGTGCTGAATGGCTGACGAGCAAGCAGCGACACCGAAGAAGGAGCGGGCCAAGAAGAAATACCCGATGCTGGAGCAGGACCCGAAGGTCAGGATACACAACTTCAACGAAGTGCCGATGGGTCAGGACGCAGCTACCGTCAAGCTCGAGGCGGAAAGATGCCTCCAGTGCAAGCGCAGCGACAAGAGGAAGATATGCATCGACGGCTGCCCGGTGGGCATCGACATCCCAGCGTTCATAGCACAGGTTAAGCAGGGCAACTTCGACGAAGGCATCAAGATAATCAAGAAGTACAGCGCGCTGCCGGCAGTCTGCGGCAGGGTGTGCCCGTACGAGAACCAGTGCGAGGGATACTGCGTCGTCGGGAAGCTTAAGGACTCGCAGCCTGTCGGCGTAGGCAGGATGGAGCGTTTCCTCGCCGACTACGAGAGGGCGAAAGGGCTCGCCAAGCCAGAGGTCGCACCACCGAACGGCAAGAAGGTCGCGGTCGTCGGAGCAGGGCCAGCCGGTCTCACAGTTGCATCCGAGCTCGCGAAGAAGGGTTACAAGGTGAAGCTCTACGAGGCGCTTCACGCTCCAGGCGGAGTGCTCATCTACGGCATCCCTGAGTTCAGGCTGCCTAAGGCGATCGTCTGGGCTGAGGTGGACTACATCAAGACGCTCGGTGTCGAGCTGATCCTCGATGCGGTCGTCGGAAGGAGCATCACCATGCAGGAGCTCGCGAAGGAGAACGATGCGATATTCATCGCGACCGGCGCAGGGCTGCCGAAGTGGATGAACATCCCCGGCGAGAACCTGAACGGCGTGATGTCCGCCAACGAGTTCCTCACCAGGACGAACCTGATGAAGTCCTATGATTTCCCCAACAGCGACACCCCGAACAGGATCGGCCAGAGGGTCGCCACGATCGGCGGAGGCAACGTCGCGATGGACTGCGCGAGGACCGCTCTTAGACTCGGTGCCAAGGAATCCTACATCGTCTACAGGAGATCCGAGGCAGAACTCCCCGCAAGAAAGGAGGAGGTCCACCACGCTCACGAGGAAGGCGTCATCTTCAAGATCCTGACCGCGCCGATGAAGTACGTCGGCAACGAGAAAGGGTACGTCACGAAGATGGAATGCTGCCAGATGAAGCTCGGAGAGCCGGACGCGTCAGGGAGATGCAAGCCGATCGTATGCGAGGGGCAGGACTTCGAAATGCCCATCGACCTTGTTCTCATCGCTGTCGGCCAGAGCCCGAACCCGATCATATCGCAGACGACCCCTGAGCTGTTATTCACGAAGCACGGGACCGTTGTCAACGACGAATGGCAGCGCACCTCGATGAAGGGCGTGTTCGCTGGAGGCGACCTCGCGACCGGAGATGCCACAGTCATCCTCGCGATGGGCGGAGGAAAGAGGGCCGCCGAGGCCATCGACAACTACCTCATGAAGAACGAGCCCTGGCCGGAGCAGGAGAAGTTCAAGCAGCTCCTTGCACACGGCGGCGACAAGCACTAAAACCTAATGTGAGGCGTCAGGCCGGGGACGGGATCAACCCAACCTCGCCCTGACTGCTTCGCTCTTCAGTTCTCTCAAAGCATCAGCAGCGATCCAGTGTGCGCTCTTCGAATCCATCTTCAGAATCTGCTCGGCGGCCTTGATCGCCTTGCTGTTCAGCCTCTTATTGCGCTTCCCTACCTGCCTGAGCGCCCAGTTAACGGCCTTCTTCACGAAGTTCCGTTCATCTTTAGATTCCCGCGCTATGATCCTCAGAAATCTCTCGAAATGGTCATCATCTGCTTTTTTGTCGTGCACCGCCAGCGATGCCATCAGGGCAAACCCTGCGCGCTTGACGAACTCCTCCTTCCTGCCGCTCCACTCCTCTGCTTTGTCGTATGCGAACGGGGTCTTGTCGAATAGCCTCATGCAGACCTGGTCGCACACATCCCAAGAATCGAAGTCTGCCACCCACTTCTCCATCTGCTTCTCTGTGACCTTTGTCGGCTCGTCCATCATAGCCGCAAGTACGCGGGCTTCGTGTATGCCAGTGTTCCAGACCCTTTGCGCGAGGGAATGATTCCTGCTGATCTCCTTGGAAAGGCGGAAAAGGTCGGGAGTGCAGATGCCGAGAGCCCCTTCAGGGCTGATGCCGAATCTCGCCATGCCGGCGACGTTCTCGGGATTGCGCATACTCTTCAATCTGGAGACGACCTCGTCAAGGTCCATGAACTACAACTCTTCTCAGACGACCTTGATGTCCTTCTCGCTCTCCCAGAGCCCGTGGATGTTGCACATCGCCAGTGCCATCAGCTTGCCGCTCTTCTTGGTGCTCATCCAGACGGTCACGGCATGGTGGGTCTTGACAGCACCGGTGTCGGCCCCTTCAGCACCTTCTGCGTGCGCGGTTAACTGGAACCCTCCGACCTGGTGCACGTACTTCTCGCCGTCTGCTAGGAAGTATAGCTGTATCCAGCTTATGTGATGCGCTGTAGTGTTGGGGTGTGCAATCTCCTTCCCTACGCTTACTTTCACTTCGAACAGCGAATCCGCCTTGACCTCGGCGGCCGCTTCTATCACAGGAACATGCTTCTCCGTCTTCCAGTCGGCTTTCCCGATCTTCTCTCCTATGCTCATTTGAATCCTTCCTATCGAGTCAAAACGCTCGTTGGGCGAATAATAGCATTAGAGTCCATTTAATCATTATCCTCCTCAGGGTGCATCAGCAATATCCAAATACCACCGTATACAGATCATTGCAGTATGCAGCCCGGGAAATCGATTGCCGCAGAACTAGAGTCCGCAAAGGACTTGCCCGACATCTTCGAGCTGGTCAAGGCGGCCGTCAGGAGGATCACTGGCATGGAGCGCGGGGGGCTAATGCTGGGACTTGCGGACCTCGGAGGCGGGCCGGAAGGGCTCGTCGGCGCGTTCTATCCTGTGGCGACCAACATCATCGTCATGAACAAGTCCCCGCTGCGGAGGATCGAGGAGACCGACCCATCGCTCTACAAGCCCTACTCGTTCCACATCCTTCTCCATGAGTACCTCCACACCCTCGGGATAATCGATGAGGATGCCACGCGCAGGAAGGCGTACGAGATCAGCGTGGAGATTTTCGGCAAGGACCACGTAGCGACCAGGCTGGCGGCCGACCTATCCAAGTTCATCCCGAAGCTGGTATACCCGATATACGGTTGGAAGCCAGCCCAGGAGTATCGTCTTGAGCTGGTGAAAGGATTCGACCGCTCGAGCACAAGCTCTTACATAAGTTGAAGTTCGCAGGAAGAGAATAATTTTACGCTTCCCATGGGCCAAAGGCGATTATTCGAAATTCTTGATGTTCTCAGGGACGATTTTGCTGACCTGCTCGAAGAAGCCGTCCATCCATCTCTTTCCCTCTTCGGACAGCACGACCTCTATCGCCTTGCCGAAGATTTTGTCGTCCTTGTACTTGGAGGCCATGTTTAGCATCCTTTCTCGGTGGTTGCCATGATCATGCCCGCGGTGTTCAGGAAACATCCTCATGAACTTCAGTATCTCCTCGTCAGTCAGCTTCTTGTCGGTCTTGATATAGCTGACCAGAAGCGGGAGGACCCTGAAGAACTGCTTGTCGCTGAAAGGTATGTCCTCTGACATTCACACCACCAAAGCGTTCGAATGAATGTATCGGTAGAATATCCTTTCTATACGCATATCATAACTAGCCAGCGCTACCCTACCTTTGCCCCGCAGTGCTTGCAGAACTTGCCGTCCTCCAGCTTCTTGCCGCATCCCGGGCACCGCATGATCATCTTCATCCTCATATCGAAGGCTTGTTTCGCTGAGTCGCGCGGTGGCGGCGGCAGAGGTCTCGAAGCCGGCGTAGATTGTTCTTGTGGTCGTCGATAGGGCGGCGGTACCGCTCTCGGAGCAATCGATGTCGTCGCCGGTCTGGCCGGTGTCTGGGAAATCGGAGCCTGAACCCTTAACGGTTCAGTTAGCACATCGGGTTTTGTCACCCTCTTCAGATGGGTCGGTTGAGTCGGAGGCGTTTGTCTCGGCGCCGCCGGCGGGATTTGCATCTGAGGTTTGGGATGCGCAGGCGCTGCCGGGGTCGTCGGTCTTTCAACAGGAGCTGCGGGCAAAGGTCTGTGCTGGACCGTTTGAGGTTGAGCAGGAGCAGAAGGCGCTATCGGCCTTGCTGGTGGGATGGCAGGTAGCGGTCTGCTCTGGACCTGGGGCTGTACGGGAGCAACGGGCGCAATCGGCCTTGCTGGAGGAGCCGCGGGAACCGGTCTGCTCTGGACCACCTGTGCCTGTGCAGGCGCGACCCTAGCAGGGGTCTGCTGCGGCATCGGCCTCTCCATTGGAGGGGTGATTGGGATCTGAGGCCTGAGCTGCGCCGGCTCGCTCCTTACAGGGGCGGGCAGCGGAGCAGGCTTCGGCGGAAGTTGAGGTGCTTGGGAAACCGGCGGGCTCGGCGCAGGCTTGGGAACAGCCGGTGGAAGAGCGGATGGCACCGCCTCTTCAGGCGTCTGCGGCTTCGGCCTCGCAAGAGGCAGCCCGCACCACTTGCAGCGCACTGCCGTCTCTAAGTTATGGGCCTTGCACTTTGGGCAGTTGACCAACCATTCACCGTGCCTGAATTACCGAAGATGCCGATAAGGGTTGCCATGCGTGAAGACACTGCTGGAACAATCAATCTCCCAATAAATCAAATCCCTATCCGCCTCAGGACTTACCGACTCTCAGCTTCTCGTAATCAGAGATAATCTTGTAGCCTTCCTTTACGGTGGACTTGTCGAGCTGCTCCACCTCGTGCTCCCTCAGCAGCCTCTTGGCGATCTTCCTTGCTTCCGGGACCATCGCCCTGGACATCGTCGCCTCGACCCAACCCTTGCTCGGATCCCTCTGGATGATCTCCCTCTTGAAGTTCCTCGCAGTGTGGATGTTGGAGAGGAAGGTGTTGCCGTGACCGACCTGCCTGAGGACATCGAGCGCTATGGTCTCGTCGGTTATCTTGAACGCCGTCATCTGCTTACGCACGTTCTCCCAGAGGTAGGTGTCGATGACTATCTGCTCCAGCGACATCCCCTTCGCATTGTCGAGCGTGCCAATCCCGCAGCACATGTCAGTTCCGGCCATGGTGCTTATCGCGATGCCGAGATTCTCGCTGAAGGTGTGCGGCAGACCGGGGCTGTCGGAGTCGTTAAGCCCCCAGTCCCCGACCATGCAGACCAGCCCGTATCTCTTCGCCATCTGCGCGAGTCCTGTCTGTATGAGGGCCTGGTTGGCGCTCTCGTAGTGAATCATCCCCGTCGCCATGTTGATCGGCGCGGAGGATGAGCAGTATATCGAACGGGCGCCTTTCCTTGCAGTCTGGCATATGACTGCGCTGGCCAGGTTCTCGGAATTGCCGTTCACAATCGTTCCAGCAACAGTGACCGGGGCGGTGCCTCCTGACAAGGACATTGTCATTGTCGTCACGCCCACGCCCGCCTTGACGAACTCGACCATTGCCTCCACGGCATCGCGCTCGAACATCAGCGGGGCTATCGAGCAGTGTATCACAGAGAAACTCGGTTTCTTCTTAAGCACATCCAGGCCGCCTGCGATTAGTGCCCCGAGCTCGATCTGTTTCTTCGCATCCTCCGCGTCGAATATCTCGACCCCGTGCACGTGCTTCGTCGTGTTCTGGAAAGCGGTCCATAGCTCGTGCAGGCCGTGCGTCAGATGAGGCGCCTCGGTGGCGGTAAGCGAGGTCTGGACATAGGAAACGCCATCCAGGGCGTCGGCCAACTTCACACAGTCTGCTATGTCCTTCACGGTGGAATCCCGGTTCTTCCCAGTGTCTATGTCGGGGATGAAAGTCCCGAGGCCGTTGGTGCCCATGTGCGGCCAGGAGGTGACAGGCATCCTCATATCGTTCTTCGGATTCCTTCCGTAGAGCGTGATCTCCTTAGGGACGCTGCCAATCGCTTCCTTAACCAGCGCCTCCGGGATCTTGGCGATCTGGCTCTTGTGATCTACTTTCGCGCCGGCCTCCTCGAGCATCTTCAGGACTTTAGCGCTCTTGATCTTGACGCCTATCGTCTCCAAGCACTCGATGCTCTTCCGGTGTATCAGGTCCTCTTCGCTCTTGTCGAGGAATCTCATCCGCGCGACTGCCATGTTTATCCGTCACCCAGACTGATCGCTATCATATATCTTGTTACCTTAGATCTCCAGGACATAGAACATTGCCTTTATGTCCTCGTTGCGGATGACCGACATGAACCCATCGCGGAACTCGCTGTACAATTTGAAGCCCTGGGTCCCGTAGAACCGCCAGTCGCTTCCCGGGTTCGTCGTGTATACGCTGATTCTGCATGCACCCCTCTCCTTCGCATGCTCTGTGAACCTCTTCAGCAATTCCTTCCCGATGCCTTTCCCGCGATGTGCCGCATCGATCACTAGGTAGGTGATCTCCCCGTCAACATCGGGGGCGTTCTTGGCGGTGTCCCTGTCGCCAGCCATACCTCCTCTGAGGGACGCCAGTCTGTGCGGTGTCTTGCCGTACAGCCCAAGCAGCATCTTCATGTATACCGTGAAGTGCGCGAACGGCGTCCTCAATCTCTTCTGATCGCTGAATATCTTCGCGAAAAGCATCCCTACCGGGACATCTGACACGCAGGCGACATCCCTCCATGTGGCCGGCCGCCCGTACCACTCCATGGTCGCGATGTCCAGCCCTCCTTCCTTAAGCTCTGGCCAGGCCTGAGCCGTGATCTCAACGCATCTCTGCAGATCATCCGGCCTGTACGCCCTGAAAGAGAGCGCACCGCTGGGTACGCCATGAGTTGCAGCCGAATCAATGCTTCTCATCAAGCCAAGAACAGCCGGAGGTTTAATTACACTTTCCGGGCGCCATGAGGATTACCCCTTCCTTCTCCTGAAGAGGATCACACCGACCGCTACAATCGCCGCTATCGCGACCATCACCACGATCAGAACCGTCTGGTTCGACTGTATCCCGCCGACGCGGTCATGGAAATAAACGATCTCCGGGTCGCTCTGCATCGATATAGTGTCGTTGTATCTGAGTCCGGGGAATCCCTGGACCACCAACGAATTGCCATCGCTGGTGGACATCGATGAATAGCCAACCGCGGCATACGAACCTGTTGCATTGTAGATCGTGAAATCCTCCCTCATGTCCAGCTTCGATAGTATGAGGGGGGCGCCATTGTCCAGCGTTATGTTGTATGTCATGCTCGTCGTGTTGTAGTCCGTCGGCCTCAACCTGTTGTCGCCCGTCGTCGCCTGCTGATCGGTCAATACCATGCTGTACTGGACCTCTGCAGTGAAAGGCTCGCTTGAATTCAACTCGGTGCCGTTCCATTTGTAGAGCTTGGTGTTGCTGAAATCGAACAGCGCCTCGATCTTGATGTCCGTCTGGTTCCAGTTCCCCCTGAAATAGTTGATCAGCGTGAGGTCGAAGGTCGAATCGGTATGGTTGCTCTGATAGACCCGGACATTCTCGTAGGTGATGTTCACATAGAGGGTTGGGATCGCCCCGTCGTATTTCACGGGCGTGTATTTCACATCGAACCCATCGCAGGTCTTCAATGGCGCGAGAATTGTCTGGTTGCCAACGATGATCACGATGTAAGAGATCTGGAAACAGCCCAGATACAGCTTGCTTCCAACATAATAATGGATGTTCTGGCTGTACGCCACAATGTCGCCTGAACGGTTCGTGTAATTCCCGGCCCCCAGTTTGATAAGACCATCACCGTGATTAATGTCTACACACCAGGTCTTGTTGTAATGGTTGGCAGTCGGGTCGGTGTTGGGCGTGCCGTCCGAGCGGGTGTCGAAGTAGTTGTACTTGATCGACTCGTGAATGGTCGGCTCAGGGACCACATCGGCAACAGCATCATCTGCAACGGCGAACGGGATCATGCTCAGACTCCCCGCAAATAGCAGACACGCGACTGCCAAGCTGGTCACCGATGTCCTATTGCGATAATTCATCAGCTTCGCTAGGTTTACTGAGTATACTTAACCTCTTCCGCACTTTAAAAATGGATTGGCGCTCACGTCGGGAAGCGGCTTTCGACTGCTGGCTTATAATCAATATAAGGGATTAAGCAAGGCTGCTACCACTCTTTCAAGGCCTTTTGATGTCCATGACGAATTGATATCCCTTTACATCTTCGTTCCTTATTCTTGAATGAAGGGCGTCGCGGAAGGTGGCATCGAGCTTGGTAAAGCCATTTTTAACATAGAACCCCCAACCCTCGAATTCCAAGGAATCCACAGATATCCTGCTTGCGCCTCTACTGATCGCATGTTCAACGAACCTCTGCAGCAGGTCCTTACCGATTCCTTTCCCCTGGTGTGCCGGATCGATTACGAATAAACCGATTTTACCATCCGCTTCTGCCCTGCCTCGCTTTATATCTTTTTCAGTAGCAATTCCTCCCATAATCCAGCCAAGCCGGTCAGGTGTCTTGCCGTAAAGCCCCAGAAGCACCTTCGCATTGACGGTGGCGTGCATTAGCGGCACTTTCACTTTACTGAGCGCTCCGAGGTCGCCATATATTGTACCGAATAGAAGCCCCACAGGGACGTTGTCTATGCAAGCAAGCTGTCTCCAGGTCGACGGCCACAAGTACCCTTCGACATCAGCCGCAGCTCTACCACCAGTTAGCTCCGGCCAAGCTGCGGCTGTTATGTCTACGCATCTCTTGAGATCATTTTTTCCATATTCCCTGAAAGTTAGTCCTTCACTCATCGAATCGAGTAATGGTCAGGAATAGAAGAATCTTGCTCATCCATTCCTCGGAAAATTAGCCAGGGATTGAATGGTGCTCCCGTAGGGAAGCAGATTTCTACCACTGGCTACAAATCAATATGAGGAATTCGGCATGGCTGCGACCAAACTCCTTCCAATTCTTTTTCAGTCGGTATAAATGCGTTGACGTAATCAGAAAGTGATGACTTTATCGCTCTCGGCGATTATCTTGTAGAGGTCGGCCATTGTGGAGAGAGGGCAGACTTCGGTCGCATCCTTGCTTCTCAGCTTCAAGCAGGAGGTGCAACTGAATGTTCTCCCCCCGTTGTCCAAGAATTCCCTAATCTGGTCCGTCACCTTGAATTTCTCAGTGTCGACTGAGTCACATTCCACTCCCTTTCCGAGGAGGAACGCCTTGACGTCGTCCCCCTTCTTCAGGGCAAAATTGCTCAATCTGAAGGCCTGGAGCACCGTCTCCGGATCATTAGAATAGATAACAACACCGAGTTTCATTGGATCGCCTGAGCAATTTAGGTCCTGCATATGAGATAATTCCTTCGTTGTTACCGCCTCGATCGAGATAGGCAACTTCATATACATTATGAATTATAATTCATAACTATGCCAAGACCGAAGAACTGCAGGAGAATCTGTTGCGATATAGATTCCCGCTTTTTCAAGCCAAGAGGCATCCCTCTACTCGATCTCGAAATAGTCAATCTTGGTTTGGATGAACTGGAATCGCTCAGACTTGCAGATCAGTTGGGATTGTCTCAGGTGGAAGCGGCAAAGGAAATGAATGTCTCGCAGCCGACTTTCAATCGCATTCTCTCATCCGCGAGGAAGAAAGTGGCCGATTGTCTGGTTGAGGGGAAAGCAATCAAGATAGAGGATAAGGAAGACTTAAAGAAGAAAAAGAGGTAGATTGGATGAAAGTATGTTTACCGACGATGGAAAAAGGCGGAATGGATGACGAACTCAGCGAACACTTCGGCGGCGCTCCGACGTTCACGATTGTTGACACCGAGACAAAGGATGTAAAGGTCGTACCGAACCAGAGCGACCATTTTGGGGGCGAAGGAAAGCCTCCTGAGTATATCGAAAACCTAGGGGCGACAGTCGTGATTTGTAGAGGCATCGGACCGAAGGCGATGATAATGCTCAGAGATTTCGGAATCGATGTGTATCTCGGATCAACTGGGAACGCTAAAAATGCATTCGAGATGTGGTCTGCAGGAAAGTTACAGAAAGCATCCATTCAGAATGCATGCCAAGGACACGGGCACGGCCATAGTTGTCATTGAATGCTCTGGCATTTTGACCAAAGCGTAAAGACGGAGAGTTGAGTGACCGTTTCACTACCTCTCCCTTCAAACCCTTTGAATTCGCTCCCTTGCGAAAATGCGTTTCCAGAGCATAACCCTCAAATTGATTTTCAAAATCGGAATCCTGGTAAAAGTACTGGTGCTCCCGTCGGGATTTGGACCCGAGTCCCCATCTCGAGAGGGTGGGATGATTGGCCGGACTACACTACGGGAGCAATGCGTTTCAGCCTGCCGGTAGAGTATCTTCCACGTGTATTTATTGTTAATCTTATCCGATGCAGATACCGGCTTCAGCCAGTAATCTGAGCGTTTACGGCTCTCGCCAATCAAACCCTGGGGTGCGGAACCCGATCTTAGGCATCTGCGGCAGTCTGCGCTTGTGTGATGATGATCGTATCTTACCCTCGATGCTCTCCACGGTCGAAGGCTCGCAACCTGCCTCCTTCGCTATTCTCTCGCGCGGCATCTCGGTCTCAAGCCCGTACAAAATCTGGTCGAGCAGGTCGTAGGTAATCCCCATCTCCCCCTCGTCCGTCTGCCCCTCCCAGAGCCCAGCCGAAGGCGCCTTGCGGATTATCTCCGCATCCACTCCCATCCTCCTGGATAGCTCCCTTACCTGGGTCTTGTAGAGGTCTCCGATCGGCATGTAATCCGAACCGCCGTCGCCGAACTTAGTGAAGTAGCCGACCATTATCTCCGTCTTGTTCCCGCAGCCCATGACCAGCCTGTCCGTCGCGTTCGCGATCATGTACAGCTCTATCATCCGGCATCTGGCCTTAACATTCGCGGCGACGATCTGGCTGTTCAGCTTTGGCACTGCATCCAGGAATGCGCGGAAAGGCTCGGAGATGTCCACGATCATGTGCTCGATGCCTAAGGATTTAGCCACTATTACCCCGTGTTCGAGGTCCTGTGGGTTGGAACTCTTCTCCGGCATCATCAGGCCCAGGACTTTGTCCTTGCCGAGGGCATTGACGCATAGATGCGCGACCAGTGAGGAATCCAACCCGCCACTCATCCCGATGATGACTCCTGAAGCCGTCGCTTCGGCGGCCTTCTGGCTGATGAAAGCCTGGATTATCTCCCCCGCGTCGTCCCGCAGCTTTATCGGTATCATCTGGCGGTCTGTATCGCCATCCCCAGATAAACCAATTGCCGAATTTTACAATAGTATGATAAGTCAGCAACCGCAATTCCCCCACGAAAGATAATGAAGATAATGTTGGCGCAGTGCGCCTCGGCAATCGGAAAAGTCGATACGAACTTAGCTAAACTTGAGGCCGTGTTCTCCGGAACGGATGCCGATCTCACCATATTCCCAGAAATGTTCCTTACTGGATACGTTCCCCGGGACAGCCTGTCATCCCTGGCGGAATCCGTCAATGGCTCCACCGTCGAGAAGCTCGCAGGACTGTGCAAAAGTGTCGGCAGAGCCCTGATGGTCGGAATCCCTCTGAAGCATCCTTCGATAAAGGGGCAGATAACGAACTCCGTGATAGCCATCGACAAGAACGGCAAGGTCGGCAGGTACGACAAGGCATACCTCCCGAATTTCGGGCCGTTCGAGGAGTCGCTATATTTCTCTCCTGGGGCGGCACCTTTAGCGATGGATATCGCTGGCATCAAGGTCGGGGTCGTGATATGCTATGACCTTTTCTTCCCTGAACTCTCCAAGCTCCTGGCTCTGCAGGGGGCGGATTTCATCGTATGCGCCTCGGCTTCCCCGACCGCCACGGTCGTCAACTTCAAGCGGATTGCTCCGGCGCGCGCAATCGAGAACGCGACCTACGTCGCCTATGTCAACCTCGTCGGGAATCACCTCGACCTGGTGTTCGGAGGGGAAAGCAGGCTCGTCGATCCTAGGGGCGAAGTCGTCGCGGAAGCAAAGCCTCTGGTCGAGGACTCGGTCACAGCGGAGATCGACATCTCAAAACTCGAATTCTCAAGAAGGATGCGCCCGACTATCCGAGACACAAGGAGCGAGGTTTTCCAGGCAATCATCGACCTGGGAAAGTTTCAGTAGGTCTCGTCATTCATCTCTTAGATGCTTCTGGATGCTCTCCCTTTGCGCCTCGTCCATGCTGTCTATCTCGTCGAGCTTGTTCACGAGCCACTTGTTGTCCACGCCTTTGACGAGATCCACCTTCGGCACATACGGCTTGATGTCCAGTACAGGTGTGCCGTCGAACATGTCGAGACCCTTGACCTTGAGGATTCTCCCATCTCGCGACAGGAGCTTGACGGTCGAAACCCCGATGTGATTCGGCCTCGAGGGAGAGCGGGTGCCGAAGATTCCCCTCTCCTCCTTCTCGAGCAGCGGGACGGTTCTGAGTTTGGACTTCCTATTCTTGTGCAGGTAATAGATTATAGTAAGATGGCTGAACCCGTCGATCCCATCCAGGCCTTCCTCGTACTCCTCGCCCATCTCTATCGTCCCTTCGACATCGGACACGAATGACTGGAACGGTATGTTGTTTGACTTCTCATCCAGCGGCGAATGCACGACGCCTACTGGCACGAGGACGACACTCCCGTCCTCCGTCATGCGGTCCATCGAGCCTACCCTTATCTTCTTGGCCATTGAAACCCGAACCGCATCCCCGAATTAAAGGGTTGTCAGGTGTGCGACAGACAAGACTATATCGATTGTTTGACGCTATACTGATTGGGTGCAACGCTTGATAATCGCAGAGCTCAGCATAGTGCCAGTTGGTTCCGGCTCGAGCGTGAGCAAATATGTCAAGATAGCGATAAAGACGCTCGAGGGCAGAGGGGTAAAGGTCATCCCTGGCCCTATGTCGACAATTCTAGAATGCAAGGACACAGACATCCTCTTCAAGGCAGTTAATGCGGCGCACAAAGCCGTCCTGGCATCAGGCGTCGTGAGGGTAGTCACAACCCTGAAGATCGACGACCGCACCGACAAGGATGCGACCGTAGAATCGAAAATCAGGGCGATAACCTCCCCTTGAAGGCAAAGAACAATTAAATAGGGACATATTTCTGGCAATGTCGTGCTGAGGTGGCCCAGCCCGGAAAGGCGCAAGCCTGGAAATCTCACAGAGTGAGACACGGGTAGCTTGTGGTGGTAACACCTCGGGAGTTCAAATCTCCCCCTCAGCGCTTTTTATACTAGTACTATAAATACCGCCAGTTACGTATGAATTTTCGATGGGAAAGCGACGCGGACGGCCTAACCTCGGCAGATCGAAAACAATCAAGGACCGAGCTGTTTTCATCTATGCTCCAACGGAGAAGATGCAAGCTAAATGGAAATCTGAAGCTGACAAGCACGGTATGTCGCTGTCGAAGTACCTCGTCGAGATAATCGACGACGCCATGCGTAGAAGCGCATCTGGCATATCTCCGAGGGAGAAGACCGAGAACGAACTGGCTCAGGCGACGAGGGAACTGGAGAAGCTTCGCAAGCAGAACGAATCTCTCAAGGTTCATCTCAAACGAACGGAGGAGTCTGAAGCGAAGTTTCGCAACTCGGTGTTCGATCTAGCAGAATATACGAGCAAGCAGGCACGCGACGACGAGACGGTAGGAAAGCTCGTCGCATTGTTCAAGAAGCGGAGAATCTGGCCTATTGAAGAAGTGCCAAAGGAACTCGGCATCGATACCAACGACGAGAAGGCCATGAGGGCGCTGACTCATTCCATCGACTTTCTCAAGAGGATAGGATTGATTGAAGGGGATTTCGGAGAACTGAGGTGTAGGATAGGTGTCAGGAAGAGGACGACAGTCCCGCACAAATTCCGAAGGAACAGACACGGAAAGTACCATAAGGGCGTTTCTCGCAGACTGCAACCTGCGGGGGATGACTCCGATGACAGTCCTTTCGTACCAGTCGAACCTTAGGGATTTCAAGCGGTATCTGGATGGCAGGGGCATCAGCGACATCAGGCTGGTCTACAAGGACGACATACGCGAGTATATCCGCGTACTGCGCGAGGAGCGCAAGCTCAGCATGGCGACCATCGAGAACCACCTCTCATGCGTGTCGTCGTTGATGGACTATCTAGTCTACGAGGAGATCATCGGCTCGAATGTCGCGCTGGCAGTCAGGAAGCGCTATCTGCGCAGATACAAGAACGGGGACTCGGAAGCGCAGTCGCGGAAGATGATTAACGTCGAGCAGTTGAAGAAGCTCGTAGATTCGATAATGATTCCGAGGGACAGGGCAATCATCGTACTGCTGGCGAAGACAGGCATCCGAAGGAGCGAGCTTATCTCGATAGATGTCGGGGACATAGACTTCGACAGCATGAAGATAAAGCTCAAGCCGAAGGCGAAGCGCACGAATCGAATCGTCTTCTTCGACGAGGAGTGCGCGAGAGTGCTGAAGGACTGGATAAAGGTAAGGGAAAGGTACTCAAAGCCCGATGTACCTGCGCTATTCATCACCGAGACTGGGGGCAGGCTCGACAAGAACGGCGTCTATCTTGTCGTGACCCGCCATGCCATCCGCGCAGGCCTTCACGATGAGAAATCTGATAGATTGGAAGACCATTTCACCCCTCATTGTCTACGCCATTGGTTCACTACATACCTGAGGAGGAACGGTATGCCGAGAGAGATGATCCAAGAGCTGAGGGGAGATATTAGGCACGATGCTATCGATATCTATTATCACATCGACGAAGACCAGCTCCGAAGGACATATCTCCAGTGCATCCCGAAGCTTGGAATAAGATAATCGAATCTAAATGACTGTGAGATACTTTTAAAGGTCAACTCCGTTGGGAAGTCCTATCCGTATACGCAGTAGACGTAGAAGGGGTTACCCAATGCTTTGTCTGCTGTTCGCGCCAATTCCCTACCAATCTCAATATCGATTATTTCTTTAGCCATATGAGGCTCAGGCAAATCGATGAACTCGGATGGGGCGCTGTACCAACACGCAAAAATCGTTGAATCTTTAAGAAAGACCTTGAACTCAAGAGAACTCATAGATGTCTCCTGAGTCTTATTGAGACGTCGAAAAATGCTTGGGGGCATTCGATAGGGACTCTCTTGGATTTTGTCAATATCATCGGCTAGTATATAGCGCGTCCAGAAATGGGGGCTATACCTTTCCATAGCGTATTTCCTATCAAGAAATAGAACTTTTGAAATGACAGTCCCGTCCTTCAATATGGCCATTGCTGGTTTTCGCCCTCCTTCGGAATCTTCTATTTGTGACAAACTCTTTTTCAGAGTCGAGGATACATCGTCTGATGGAAGTATTTTCAAATCAATTAGCATTCTTTCTCGATATTTCAGGTTTTCATTTGGGTCATTAAAGAAAATGACATTATCAATCCATTGAGGCTCGGCGGGCCTATGAACAAATCTCGATTCCAACCATTCCGGTTTATTGGGATTGAGGATGATGGGGCCTTTACGCATTTTCCGAAGTCGTTTACATCGCTTGCAGTTTTTAGCCTCTTTGAGTAATCTAATGAATTCTTTTTCCTTATCAGAAGCAGAGTCGTTGGAATGATATACTTGCCTCATCTGTTTAAGATGAGAACCGCATAAATCCGGAAGATTGGAGATATCGACCACATTTGAGTAAATGAAATTACACAGATTAAGCCTTACTCATGTGAAAAAGCTCTGTTGTATCTCGCTCAGAAGGATGATCCGGATGTGAATGAAACGGAATTTCCATCATTTTTTCACAAATTAGGCCATTATTACGCGACTGTTCATCCTACTCAAACAGAACTTTCTATGGGGAATAATAGCTCGTTTCCTCTTCGTAAACAATGAAAAAGCTCAAAATTGAAACGGTTCTCTTTTTTCGGAATCAGTCTTTTAGGGACGAGGTATAGACTGATTTCTCTTCTCTGTATGAGTATTGCCTAATCCAGATTCTGACTCTTATTCGCGAGTAATATTGTGCCTTCTACATGAAAATCCTAAGTATCTCGCCTATTCACGCTAGTAAAGACTGGCCGGAAATCTCCCCCTCAGCGCTTGTCTTCTAACATCGAGAAGTGCAGCTTTGCGACCTGTCCCAGTGACTCGACCCCTTTTGTCGCGATGAATTCCTTTGCCGCCTCGACGACCTTTGCAGACGCCCCTTTTGGAAACTCAAAGCCGAAATCATCGGACATCTTTCCCATCGCCGATACGAACTTAGCCCTGGCCAGCACAGATGCGGTGGCCACCGCGAGGTCCCTGCCGCCCTTGGTGATCTGAACAAGCTCGATGGTCTTGCCCTTCTCCATCAGAGAGGACGCGATGAAGTCCGGGTCGCCGAACTGGTCCGATATCGCGAGCTCGCACACCTCGTTCTTCCTGAGCAGGTTCTCGATGGCTCTGGCGTGCCCCCAACCGAGCATCACGTTTAGGTTCTGCATCTTCGCGTAGAGTTCGTTGTACTTTGATGGTTTGATTGTGATTATCTCGTAGCGTTCCGATCCGAGGATCACAGCAATGTCCTCGGCCATATTCATTATTCTCTCGTCGCCTTTGATCTCTTTGGAGTCCTTCACTCCGAGCTTTGATAGCCGCTCCTCGGACTCTTTATCCAGAAGGGCTCCAGCAACCACCAGCGGACCGAAGAAATCCCCCTTTCCGACCTCGTCTGTCCCTATCCTCGTGCGCCCCTCGAAGCCCGCCCCTTTAGCCGCTTCAGGGGCCTTGCCGCCGAGCTTCACTAGGGACCATTCGATCTCCTGCTGCAGCGCCCGGTCGGAGCCCCCGAATGTCACCTTGCCGGACTCGTAAAGGTTCACTGTGAACTTGTCATATCTCGCGAGGAAGACCTGGTACTGCCTCTTCTCGAACTTGAAGCCGAGCTTCGCCAGATGTCTCTTGAACTCCTCGAACCTGCTCTTCTCGAGCTCGTAGGCGCCGCTCATGCTCTCATCGGATAATCGCTTTCGGGATATTAATCAGGTACAGGCAGGAGAACCCGCCATGCCCGTCTTATCAAAACTGCATCGAGAAGGCTTACTTCAGCAAGGCCTTGAAACTCCGCTTCTTCCTTATCTTGTGGCAGAGGTCGCACATCAATTCACTTAGTACGACATCCCCCTTTCCGGCCTTCAATGCCTTGGCCATCTTC
>Ga0315281_10001419_pt1 | contig 35348 bp, 31 predicted proteins | sample YL17G07_0_MG_FD_204540 | JGI IMG/M metagenome (GOLD analysis project Ga0315281, IMG submission 204540) | Sediment microbial communities from Yellowstone Lake, YNP, Wyoming, USA - YL17G07_0 | ecosystem: Environmental > Aquatic > Freshwater > Lake > Sediment | place: USA: Wyoming | collected...
AATTAGCCGGGATGCGGGGTTTGATGGCCAAACCTTCTGGAGAGATCATTGAAACTCCCATCACCGCGAACTTTCGTGAAGGGCTGACGGTTCTGCAATACTTCATCTCTACCCATGGGGCTCGAAAGGGGCTTGCCGATACCGCATTGAAAACAGCCAATGCGGGATATCTCACCCGACGATTGGTGGATGTCGCTCAGGATGTCGTCATCAGGGAGAATGACTGTGGTACCCTGGATGGGATCGAAGTCGAATCGCTCCTCGAGGGAGGAGAGATCATCGAATCGATGAGAGAACGAATTCTTGGCCGTGTGGCCTTGGAAGAAATCCGGGATCCTTTTGCCAGTGATGTGATCGTCAAAGGAAATGAAGAAATTGATGAGACCTTGGCAGATCGCATTGAGGATATTGGAATTGATAAGGTGAAGATTCGATCGGTACTCACCTGCAAATCGAAACAGGGTGTCTGTGCTCTCTGTTACGGAAGGGATTTGGCCCGCGGAAGGCTGGTCAATGTGGGGGAGGCGATCGGCATCATCGCTGCCCAATCCATCGGTGAGCCGGGGACCCAGTTAACGATGAGGACATTCCACATCGGTGGAACAGCCAGCCGACGAGCAGAGCAGACCACGTTGGAATGTCGGATTGACGGGAGGGTTAAATTCATCAATCTCAAGAGCGTCAAGAACCGCGAAGGGAACCTGGTCGTCATGAACCGAAATGGGGAGATTGCCATCCTAGATGGAAGCGGAAGAGAACGAAGACGATATTCCGTGATTTATGGAGCCAAACTGAAGGTCAAGGAGGGGCAAAAGGTGAGGGAAGGAGAGATCCTGGCAGAGTGGGATCCTTACTCCATCCCTGTTTTAACAGAGGTCTCAGGCCGGGTGAAATTTGGAGATATCATCGAAGGGGCGACCATGCAGGAACAGGTGGATGAGTATACCGGCCTTTCCAGAAAAGTGATCACCGAATCAAAAGACGCAGATCTTCGGCCAAGAATCTCCATCAAGGATGAGAAAAGCAAGACCATGAATCTTCCTGGATCCACCTCCCAGGCTCGGTATCTCCTGCCGGTCGGAGCGAATATTTTCATCTCCGAAGGAGATATGGTGGAAGCCGGGGATGTCATCGTGAAGATCCCGCGGGAGACGACGAAGACAAAGGATATCACGGGAGGTCTTCCTCGAGTGGCTGAACTTTTTGAAGCCAGAAAGCCAAAAGAGTATGCCTTGATCAGCGATATTGATGGGATGGTTGAATTTGGAAAGGACCTCAAGGGGAAGAGGAAGGTGGTCATTCGACCCGATGTGGGCGAACCCAAGGAATATATGATTCCCAGTAGGAAACATGTCAGCGTCCATGAAGGCGATTTTGTCAAAGCAGGGGAGGCATTGATGGACGGTCCTTCCAATCCTCATGATATTTTGAGGGTGTTGGGGGATAAGGCTCTGGCCCGATATTTAGTAGATGAAATCCAGGAGGTTTATAAACTCCAAGGGGTCAAGATCAACGATAAACATATCGAGGTCATTGTTCGCCAGATGCTCAAGAGGGTAAAGATTAGAGAGGTGGGAGATACTCACTTTTTGGTGGACGACCAAGTGGAAAAATTTGTCTTTGAAGAAGAGAATGCCCGAGTCATGAAGGAAGGAGGAAAACCGGCTATTGGGGAACCTCTTTTCTTGGGCATTACGAAGGCTTCTCTCGTTACGGACAGTTTTATCTCCGCCGCCTCCTTCCAAGAGACCACCAAAGTACTCACTCAAGCAGCCGTGGCAGGGAAGGTGGACTATTTAAAAGGGTTGAAGGAAAATGTCATCATGGGACGCCTGATTCCTGCGGGAACCGGTCTCTCCAAGTACAAACCATTAGAGCTTTGGGTGGAAGGATACACTGAAGAAGAAGTTCCAACGGGAGGCGAAGGAGAGACAGCGGGAGAAGCGGCTGCGTAAATTTTCCCACCAAAAAATATGATAGAAAAGAGGCCCATTCTTGCAGTTCACGGAGTGGGCTTTTTCTTTTGCGCAGTTTTAGAGAAGCATCATAAAATGTTTTAGAGCCTACATCCTGTTGTTATGTTTCTGGGAGTTTTCAGGGGGGCTGCGGTGCCACATTGCCACAGCTCCCCCTGAATTTCCGGATGATCAGGATTAACCCCTGATATGCGGTTCACGGTTTAATATCCTTGGCAAAGCGGAAGACCGGGGTGACCTTATAGCATTCCGCGTTCTGATAACTACGTGCTCTCTCCCCCGGTGAGGATTCTAATACCGGATAAAGCATGAGCCCATAATCTGGCCTGTTGTGTTGGACGATATTTTGATATTGCTGGGTCAGGTCGACTTCCCACATAGTGCCTTTGCTGGCATTGATCGGGACGACAGTGCCAGGCATCGAAGGTGGAGAGGCTATCTGGGCATTTGGATCGGGGTTTTGGACGCAGGTAGCGTCCTGGCTCAACACCACGACTCCCCCCAGGGAGGGCTTATAAGTCGATTCGGTCTTTTGCCATTGCCGTTGAATCGTCATTTTGGCCGACAGCAGAGCACCCTTGTCCTTGTACCAGTATGGGTCGGCACGATCAACTTCGAGCGCAGAATAATGTTTTCGAATATATCATAGCCCAAGTTGATGTCTCGCTTACGATAAAAATAGAAGCCAACACGGGCGAAGCCAGGAATGCCTTGCAGCCCGTGAGACGCTAAATCGTACGGATTCACATAGCCCGCGCAGCACCAGCCTCCAACATAAACGCAGTTCTGTGGGACCGGGGTGATGACGTGGCTTTTGATCTCCTCGGGATAGACCAGCTCAAATTGCTCGCTCATGCCCACGCAGTGGCCCGACAGGTTGGTGACACGGATGCGATAGGTGCTGGGGGCTCTTGATTGGCGAAGATTTGCCAGTCCCAGTGCCAGTTGTGGATGCCGGTGGGGCCTTCGCTGTCGCAGCTGGCGGTTTGGCTGTCGAGGAGATTCCTGATCTTTGCCGAGCCGGCGGCATTCATCAGGTCGATGATGAAACCATCATCGGTCGGTCCATTCGCGGATGTGCCGCAGGTTGACGTCCAGCGGATAGAGTATTTGATGCCAGTGCTGATCTGGACCGGTCCGCCGGGGGCAGTTACCTTGATGGCCGGAGGTCCGGCGGGAGGGGGGGCCTTGGCTATTGGGAATGGTCCGACCGTATCGCTGAAGGCGTTGTCCATGGTCTGGATGCGCATCTTGTAGAAGGTTTCAGCGTCGGGAAGCGACATCGGGACAGCCCAGAATGTCTGGCCGTTGTTGTCGATATTTTCTTTTATCGTCATGACCACTGTCTGACCGTCCTTGGCCAGCAATTGCAGCTTGATTTTGGCATCCATGAGTCCGGCAGGGGTCCACTTGATGGTGTAACCGGTCCCTTTGTGCCAGCCGGTCACCTCTCCGCGGGTACGTTAAAGAGAGGCCTTTGGTGGCCTTAGCATGGCTTGTCTGCAAAGTCCCGCTGGTAATGGTGAACGGGCCGTTGCTGGAGTCCTTCATTTCCGGGGTGTAGGAGCTGATAACGATCAGGTAGCCTTCGCCGGCTATTGCTGTACCGCCAATGTACTTGCCCACATGCCAGGAGTATTTGCCGGTTGCTGCCGGAGTGTTGGTGGTGATCGTGCCGACCTTGTTGGCCAATGCCGTACCGTTCTTGTACAGGTCCAGGTGCACAATGCCGCTCACATTGCCAGGATTCGCCGCCATTTGGGGCGGTCAGTGAGAAGGTACCGCTCCGCCGCTGATGGTAAAGGCACTGCTATCAGCATAAGGGCCGTTGTTCATGGTCTGTCCGTGAATAGTATAACCACTGCCCGGGGAGGCTGTTCCGCCTAAATATTTGCCGACCGTCAAGTTATACGATAGAGTACTTACGGGCAGGTTTTCCACGATGTTGCCGACCAGCGCCCCGTTTCGCCGGAGGATTAGTTTGAGATTGTTGGTTTTGTCTGATGAGGTCCATTTGATGATAAACTGAGAATTCAGCTGCAGATTATCGTTGCTGCTCGGTGCGGTCATTTGGAACGTAGCAGCATAAGTGGATGTGGTCATCAGAACGGCCATGGCCAATGTTAAAATAATTTTTTCATGATCATAGACCTCCAGACTTTAATATAAATTGAACGGATATGTTAAAACATTTCAGCTTTTATTTTTCTTACTAATGAGTAGGAATATCATTAAAAAAGGTTCAAAAAAATATTAGACTTCGGCGATAAAATAATTTTCGACCCTCCCCGTATCATTTTCCAAAAAACCGGTCAAGATATTTTTTGACCTTGCCCGCGCCCAGTTTTTTCAATGGCTGAGGGGTGAGAAAGTTATGACAATACAGGTATGCAAGTTTCCGAAGCCTTAAAACGTAGGCTCTCAAACAACTTGGCAGTTGAGGGAAAATAGTGGGGGTAAGATATTTGAAAATGACCGGATAGCCCTGTCTTGGAAAGAGAAAATTGAACGTGCGGTTTGATTGAGTTGAAGATAATTTAAAGATTAGAAAGTGGAGAGTGGAAGGTAGACAGTAGTTAAAAAGATCTACTCTCCCCTTTCCACCTTCAACATTCGAGAATTTATTTGATGGTTTCTAACTTCTTCTTGGCCATTTCGGCCTGATCGGAATTGGGATATTTTTCGATCACCCGCTTGAGCAGATTTCTGGCATTCGTCTTATCCCCAAGTTCCAAGAAGGCGAGGGCTTGTTTGAACAGGGCCGCGGGGATTTTGTCCCCTTCCGGATATTTCACCATCGCCTTCTCATATTCCAAGATCGCCCTCTCAAAATCCTTTTTCAGAAAGTAAGTCTCTCCGATCCAAAACTGGGCATTATCAGAGAGTTCTGTGTTGGGATATTGTTTGAGAAAGGCCTCAAATTTTCTTCGGGCTCCTTCTAAGTTCCCCTTATGGAAGGTTTCATAGGCATCTTTATAGAGGTCTCCCATTCCTGTAGAGACCCCTTTTAGCTCGGGGGGGATCTCTTTGGTTGAGGCCAGCCTTTCCGACTCCATTGGTTTCGAAGTCGACCCGGCTGTCTTTCCATCGAACCCCCTGAGGCGATCTTCTATTTCCTTAATTTTCTCCTCCTGAGTTTTTCTCCTTTCTTCAAAGATTTTTAATCGGCTTTCCATCTCTTCTTTGATACGGTCGATCTCCTTTGAAGGTCTTTTAAGCAATTCCTTATATTCCTCGATTCCTGTCGAAAGAATTCGCATTTCGGATTGTAGATTTTCGAGCCGGAGGGAAAGGTCCGTCTTCAGCTTTTGATTTTCCGTTTTCAAGTTAGATATTTCATTCTTGGTGGAATCATTTTCTTTTTGGAGGGTGTTGATTTGAGAATTGAGTTTATCCAGTTCCTTATCAAGAATTTGTACATCCTTGGTGCTTGCACATCCAAAAAGCACCAATCCTATTGAAAAGACAATCCATCCTCTCATGCCGTCACCTTTTCGAAAGTTTTTTCCTGTGGCCAAGCTCTCCTCGGGGAGCATCGAAATTCCCTGAGGAGTGCTCCACCTCGTTATTTAGCGGTGATAATGGTATGGGCTCTTCGGTTTTTTGCCCAGGCTTCCTCACTGTGGCCAGGATCTAAAGGCCTTTCCTCTCCGTAACTGATGGCGGAGATACGTTCTGAAGAAATGCCCAGGGAAAGGAGGTAATTTCTCGTACTATTGGCTCGTCTTTCTCCAAGAGCGAGGTTGTACTCGTTGGTTCCTCTTTCATCGCAATGGCCTTCGGTCTGGATTTTCACTTTATGGTATTTCTTCAGTAATTCTGCATTTCCCTTCAAGATCGCCATATCTCCAGGACGGATGTCATACTTATCAAAGTCGAAATAAATATCCTTGAGCAGAGAACTTTCAAAAACCTCCCCTTCGATGCCAGGTTCTTTTTTGGCTACAAGACTCTTTTCGAGCTCTTTCTTAGCTGATTCCGCTTCTCTTCCCTTTGCGGCCCGTTCGGCTTCCACCTTGGCTGCTTCTTCTTTCTTGACCGACGGTTCTTCTTTCATAACCGTTTTTTTCGGACAACCCATCATGATAAGTCCAATGCAGAGGATAAGAATGGTGATGATAAGACTTTTTTTAGTCATAGTAACCTCCCTTGATGAATGATTTGGATACTGATGCTTACTCAAATCGCCTTGACCAGGCCGGGCCCGATTCACCTCCTTTCGATGGAGTTAATATTCTCTGATTGAATCCATTGGCATTCATAATGAAAATTTTTGCTGCACCTGTCCGGGTCGAGCTGAAAGCGATGTAACGGCCATCCGGGGACCAACAAGGGCTTTCGTTATTCCCGGAATTGGATGTCATTCTTCGGAGCCCCGACCCATCACTCCCGATGGTAAAGATATGAAAACGACCTTCTGCCCTTCCGCAAAAGGCGATCCGGTCGCCTTTGGGTGACCAGGAAGGATTGGTATTGTAATTTCCCTCAAAAGTCAAACGGCGCACATTGGACCCATCCCGCGCCATGATATAGATTTGTGGAGAACCGGAACGGTCGGAGACGAAAGCAATCCACTCCCCATCCGGAGACCATGTGGGTGAAGCCTCATTGCCGTGTCCCTTTGTCAGTCTCCTTGGATTCCCCCCATTCGTATCGATCAGGAAGATGTCTGACTTTCCTTGCATTCCCAACATGAGTGCAATCTGTTTCCCATCCGGCGACCAGGACGGGGAGAGGTTCAACCCTGGGTAGTAGGAGAATCGTTGAAGATTTTTTCCATTCAGATCGAAGAGGTAGAGGTCCGGGTTCCGTTTGAGGTAAGAGGTGAAAGCAATTTTTTTACCATCCGGAGACCAGGCCGGTGAAAGGTTGATGGATTGATTTTGAGTGATCGGTTTGACATTGGCACCATCGAAATCTGCAATGAAGATCTCCTTGCCTGATCCCTGGGAAACTGCATAAGCGATCTTTGTATTGTGAATTCCCTTCTCTCCGGTAATCTGAAGAACAACTTCGTCGGCGATTCGATGAACTGCGGACCGAAGGATTTGAAGAGGACCTTCATATTGTTTCCCAACGATGTGTTTCTGTTCCACCAAATCAAACAGATGAAATTTCAACTTGAAATTGAGACCATCTGATTCCAACAGGGTTTCTCCCCCTAAAAGGATTTCTCCCCCCGCAGGGATCCATTCCTGTAAAGAGGACGTGTTCGGGATTCCTTCTCTTTCTTGAAGGGAAAGGGGAAGGTGGTGGACATCGATCACCTTAAAAAAACCAGAAAGGGTGAGGTCGTTGGCCAGAATTTCATAAACCTTTTCCGAAAAAGAAGACGGGGTTTTATCCACAGATTTCCATTTGGCAAGAATGATGGGAACCTGGACAATGGTCGGAGCGTTGATATCGAGGTAAACTCTTGCTTCCGACGGGGAAGCGGGGAAGAGGATGAGAAGAGAGATGAGAATGAAAAAATATTTCATCATCTTTCAATCCGGAAAAAAACGAATTCCAATCTCAAGAGTGTCTTCACTCAATTCTTTGGGGATAGGAGGCAGGGGGTCTGCCTTTTTAATGGCTCGCATGGCACTCTGATCATAGAGGGCATTGCCTGATTTTTTTTCAAACCAAAATTTTTGAATTTTCCCATCCCGCTCTATTATTAAGACAATAATGGCCTCTAAGTCAACCATTTCTTTTTCTTTGAGAAGATTTTCAGGAATGGTCCATGCCCCTTTCACTTTTGCCCAGATGAGGCTGTAATATTGGTTCCATTTGGATTCCATTTCCAGCAAAGTTTTGGCGGAGAGGATGGCTGTCGATCGCTCCTCCTCTCGCTCCTTGCGAGCGACTCTCTTTCGAATCTCATCGAGAGCCGCTTTTTTACGAACCTCATCGAGAGCTTCCTGAAGACGCTTGAGAGATTCTTTATCTCTTTCCTTCTTCTTCACCTTTTCTATAATGTCATCTTTTTTAGGCTTCTCGATAGGTTTTACCTTTTCAACGGGTTTGATCTTTTCTTCCTTGGGAACTGGTGGTAAAGGGGTCTTTGAAATTTCAGGCTCAGGGATGGAAACAGGCATGAGGGTTACTGTATAAGCCGTTGGTCGAACTTTGATGATCATGGGCCATGGATTGAAATTGAGAAAAACTACTAAGGCGATATGGATGACCAGAGAGACCCCCACCATTTTTAGGAAGCGGTCTATGCCAGGTCGTTTCGGAAGGGCCATCTCAATACTCCTCCTTCTTCCTTTTGAGGAATCGAAGGAATTTCATTCCGATAGGGGAAAGTGTTCTCCCACGATGAGAAACAATATAAATTTGTCGAGAGATGGGTTCGATCCCCTCTACATCGATTCGGGAGAGGAACCCTCGGTTTAATTCTTCTTCCGCGGCTCTTCGGGAGATGAAAGCAAGACCTAATCTCGCCTTCACCCCCTCCTTCACTGAAGAAGTACTTCCCATCTCCATGACCACATTAAACTGTTTTAAGCTCTTACCTTTCTTCCTTAATGCCTTTTCAATGGCCATCTGAGTTCCAGAACCCTCCTCCCGAATGATCCAGGGTTCCTTTAAAAGCTCTTCCAAATTGACTTTTTTCTTTCGGGTCAGGGGGTGATCGGACGGGGCTACAACAATAATTTCATCCTCTTCATATTTTTCATAATGGAGAGAAGGATGGTTCAACTTGGCGCCAATGATCCCAAACTCAACGTTGTCTTGAAGGACATATTGAACAATTTCTTTGGTATCAGCAATCTTGAGGGAAATGATAAAATGGGGGTGTTCTCTTTTAAAATCACCCATGAGTTTGGGGAGGAGATATTCTCCGGGAATGGTGCTTGCCCCCAAAGAAAGTTCTCCTTTGATCCCTTGGGAGAATTCGCTCAAGGCATTCAGTAAATCCTTACGAAAAGATAATATTTTTGAGGCATATTTCAGGAAAACTTCTCCGGCTTTGGTGAGGCGAACCTCCCTACTCGTCCGGTCAAAGAGGCGCAGGGATAGGGATTGCTCTAAAGAGAGGATGTGCCCGCTGACAGTGGGTTGGGTGAGGAAGAGATCGTCAGCCGCCTTGGAGAAACTTTTTAAATCGGCTACACGGCAAAAAGTTTCCAGATGTCGAAAATCGATTTGCAATGGCTTTCTTTCCACTACGGAAAGAATATTAAACTCTTTTCTTTTTAAATGCAAGCAAAAATTTACTTTCAAAAATAGAATTCAATAGTTACAACGATTATAGTCTAAAAAAAGGAATGATTATGCACCATTTCCTTTATTAAGACCACACCTGAAAACCCCGTCCTGTGCCTGCCTGCCGGTAGGCAGGGACGGGGATGAAAGGTGTGTCTGTCGAAGGCAGAAAAAAACTATATCAGATACTGAAACGATACTGAATCAAGTTCAGCACAAGGTGCATGACAACAGGGTTTGGTTCTCGTTTTTTGTCATCCCGAACCAGGTCCTGAACTTGCTTCAGGATCTAACGATTTCGGGATCTTGGTTTTAAGAATTTTGGTTTTAAAGCCCCGCTGGAATTTCTAACGGGGTTTACTTAAAGACAACAAAATTTTCAAAAAGTTGAGGAAGTTTCAGGAAAAAGTTTCAAGAAATATTATTTTTGTTGGGAGAACCTTCTGAAAGGATTAAAAAGAAAAGGGCTCGGGAAAGAGATTCCAAGTTCCCAAGCCCTTTTCTTGAATTCAATAGAGATTGAAATCTTAGTACATATCACCCATTCCACCCATTCCACCACCCGGAGGCATCTGGGGATAAGGGGCTTTCTTCTCTGGCTTCTCGGCCACAATGGCTTCTGTGGTGATCATCAACGATGCGACGGAAGCCGCATTTTGAAGGGCCAGCCTGACCACTTTGGTAGGATCGATGATCCCTGCCTTGATCATATCCGTATACTCATCCCGTGCAGCATCGAATCCAAAAGATCCCTTTTCGTTCCTTACTTTCTCTGTGACCACAGACCCTTCCTGACCCGCATTATTGGCGATCTGGCGGATAGGTTCTTCCAGGGACCTCTTCACAAGATCGACCCCCATCTTCATGTCTCCTTCTAATTTCATCTTATCCAGTGCAGGAAGGCAGCGAAGGTATGCCACACCACCACCCGGAACAATTCCTTCCTCTACAGCCGCACGGGTTGCGTTCAGGGCATCTTCGACGCGGGCCTTCTTCTCCTTCATTTCTGTCTCCGTGGCGGCGCCGACATTGATGACGGCCACTCCACCGATAATCTTAGCCAGCCGTTCTTGAAGTTTCTCTCGATCATAATCGGATGTGGTCTCTTCGATCTGGGCACGGATCTGTTTCACCCTTGCCTCGATATCGTCTTTGTCTCCTGCTCCATCGACAATGGTCGTATTGTCTTTATCCACAGTGATCCGTTTTGCCCTGCCTAAGTCATTCAATTTGATATTTTCCAATTTGATGCCCAGGTCTTCTGAAATGACTCTTCCTCCGGTGAGGATACCGATATCCTCCAGCATCGCCTTCCTGCGATCTCCAAAACCGGGCGCTTTTACTGAACAGCATTTAAGGGTCCCACGGAGTTTGTTGACCACCAAGGTGGCCAGGGCCTCTCCTTCCACATCCTCGGCAAGGATTAAAAGGGGTTTTCCCATCTTGGCAATCTGCTCCAGGATGGGAAGCATGTCTTTCATGTTGGAGATCTTTTTCTCGTTGAGAAGGATGTAGACATCTTCGAGCACCGCTTCCATCTTCTCAGGATTGGTGACAAAGTAAGGAGAGAGATATCCTCGATCGAATTGCATCCCCTCTACCACATCGAGCGTCGTCTCCATTCCCTTCGCTTCCTCTACTGTGATCACACCTTCTTTGCCCACTTTGTTCATCGCCTCTGCAATGATGTTCCCAATGGTCTCATCATTATTAGCAGAGATCTTCCCGACTTGAGAAATCTCTTTCTGATCCTTCGTCGGTTTGCTCAATTTCTTTAACTCTTTAATCACTTCCTCGACAGCCATATCGATCCCGCGTTTCACATCCATTGGGTTGGCACCTGCTGCGACCACCTTCGACCCTTCACGATAAATGGCCTGGGCCAAAACAGTGGCTGTCGTCGTCCCATCTCCTGCCGTGTCGGAAGTTTTGCTGGCGACTTCCTTAACCATTTGGGCGCCCATGTTCTCAAACTTATCTTCCAATTCGATCTCTTTCGCCACGGTCACGCCATCTTTGGTGACGGTCGGGGATCCAAAGGATTTTTCTAATATGACATTCCTGCCTTTAGGACCCAGAGTGACTTTTACTGCATCCGCTAAAATATTGACTCCCCGTAATATTAAATTACGGGCCTCCTGACCATACTTCAGTTCCTTTGCCATGTTGACTTACCTCCATTTCTTTGTAATTTGAAATCGGTTCTTATTTCCCTTCAATAATTCCCAAGATATCCTCTTCTCTCATGATGAGAAGTTCTTCACCCTCAACCTTAATCTCTGTGCCACCATACTTCCCAAAAAGAATTTTGTCTCCAACCTTCACATCGAGAGGGATCACCTTACCATCTTCTGTCGTTTTCCCTTTCCCAACAGCGATGACTTTCCCTTCCTGAGGTTTCTCTTTGGCGGTGTCAGGGATGATGATCCCACCTTTTGTCTTTTCTTCCTCCTCGAGTCGTCTGACAATCACTCTGTCCTGTAATGGCCTAATCTTCATCTTTTATTTCTCCTTTCTTGCTCAATGGTTTTCAAATCGGTAAAATTGGGAATAACATTATATTATATTATAATTTAATACCTCACATCACCTCCCCACAAAAACAAAAACCTTTTAAAATTAAATAGTTATGAATTTTTTGTGTAACGGGTCGGTCAATAGACAAGAAGTTGCAATTTAGTCGCTTAAACAATAATCACTCAAAAAGTGATTGTCAAGGTGAGGGGGTGAAAAATTTTTCTCCTCATACAATTTTCTAAGAAATGAAATGCGAGCGACTATTGAAAAACTTCTTTTAATTCGACATAATTATTAAACTTTTAAAGGAGAAGAGATGAAACAGATCCTTGAATCCTTAATAAAACTATCCTTCCTAATCTTTTTTATTCTTTTCTTTTTCTGTTCTGCTGAAGCGGGTCCGTTAAAGAGACCCCTGTCCTTCCAACAATTTACACCCAAAGAAGGTCTTTCGAGCGAAATGGTTAATACCATTGCCATTGAAGGGGAGGGGATTTGGTTTGGAACTTATGCCGGAGGAGCCACCTATTATGATAAATCCAAGAAGGTTTATAAAGCCTATACGACCAAGGGCGAACCCATGGATAAAGTCGACGATGGGAAAAGCATCAATTGGAAAAATCTCCTTTCCTATAACCACGTGTCTGTCATTGTTCCGGATGTGGATTGCCTCTGGTTTGGCACCTATTTTTATGGATTTGGAGGGGGTGGAATATCCTATTATTGTCCTCAGAAGAACCCTCAATGGAAACGTTTCAATACGAACGATGGCCGTGCTAAGAAGGTTGTATCCATGGCGGTGGATGGAGAGTGGGTCTGGGTGGGATCCGAGAAGGGCCTTTCCCTACTCGATAAGAAAATAGAGGGATGGAAGGTTTTTTATTCTACTCAAGATGGCCTTTCAGGAAATTTTGTGAATTCCATTTTAAACCAATCCGACTCCCTGTGGATGGGAACCAATGCAGGGATTAGCCATTTTCACAAGGCTAAAAAAACTTGGAAGACCTATTCTCAGAAAGAAGGGCTGACCGAGACGGAGATTAAATCCTTAGTGAGTATCGGAAGGAAAATGTGGGCAGGGGGTATTGGAGGGGTCCTTTTTGAATATGATGCTGTTTCAGACCGTTGGAAGAGGATCGAGTCCACAGATTCATTGAAGAGCGGAGGAATCCATTCCATTGCTGTGACCAAAGAGAAAGTCTTCATCTGCAGAGATAACGGGGTGAGTATTTATGATCTTCCAACAGGACAATGGGAGTCATTGACAGTTTCTGATGGATTGCTGAGCAACACAGTATTTTGTGCAGCCGAGGATAAGAATAGCATTTGGTTCGGGACAGATAAAGGTGCTTCCAGACTGATTATGACACCCTGATGGTATTGCGGAGTCGAAATAAGAAAATATGAAACAGAAAAGGAGGAAATGATTCATGGATCATTCCCCGAATAAAAAAATAACCCGAAGACAATTTATTAAGGGAACGGCTGCCGCCGCAGCACTCCCTCTCTTTTCGAAATCGCTTCCATTTTATGGATCCCTTGCACACGCTGCTGAAGAGTCTGACCTGGTCATTGCTAAAAATGGAACCCCTTCCCAACTTCTGCAGGCCGCTATGGCTCCTTTGGGAGGGATGGGTCGATTTGTGAAGAAAGGACAGAGGGTGGTGATCAAGGCGAACATCGCCTGGGCGAGGACACCCGAACAGGCTTGCACCAATAACCCCGATCTTTTTTCTGCATTAATCAAGATGTGTTATGACGCTGGAGCAAAACGAGTCGCCGCATGGGATCACACCTGCGATAATTACCAATTTTGCTTTTCGAGGTCAGGATTAAAGGAGACGGCTCTGAAGGCTGGGGCAGATATTTTCTCCGGCCATGGCCATAACGTATACAAACAGGTCGAGGTTCAAAAAGGGAAGAAGCTCAAGACAGCCGAAGTGCTCAGGGATGTGATCGAATCAGATGTCTTTATTAATTTTCCCATTCCCAAACATCACTTTGCCACGGAACTCACCCTTGGAATGAAAAACTTAATCGGGATCGTATGGGATATGGAGCAGCTCCATAAGATTGACCTCCATCAATGCATTGCCGATATCAATACGGTTCGGAAACCGGATTTGGTCGTGATGGATGCCATCCGGATCCTTACAACGAATGGTCCAAAGGGGCCTGGAAAAACAGAGGATATTGGAGAGGTCATTACCTCCACAGATATCGTCGCAGCGGATGCTTATGCCGCCACCTTCTTCAAACACCCTAAGACCGGAAAACCTTTTAAACCAGAGGAAATCAAGTTTGTCAAGAATGCTTATGATTTAGGTCTGGGCGAGATCAACCTCTCGAAAGTTCGGGTTAAAAAAGTCAGCGCTACATGATGAGAGTACCCCCCCTATGAAAACAAATGCCCGGTTGATAGAGAAGCTGCCATCATTGTCTATGCCTCCGCTGTCCAGAAAAAGCTGAAACCTGAGTCTTCCAACAACAACCAGGGTTGAGGTAACTGCTTGGATAGGAATAAAGAACCGATTTTGTCATGCTGAATTTATTTCAGCATCTCCTTTTTTGGACCTCCGAACTCTGAATCCGAATACCTTCATAAGATATTCTTGTGCCTCTTTGCCGCAAGTCACTAAAGGATCACTTCTGGTCAACAAGATTTCTGAAAACCCAGAAATCTTTGATTACATCGAGTATGGAACGATTAAGTAGATATCAAATGCAGTCAGACACCCCCCGCAAAGCGGGTGGCTTGATGAGCGGGGCTGCCTCAAAGGCAGTCGACCTATTAGCTAAACGTCGCGCTAAAGCGCGCCTCAGTTATCAAGTTTAAAACTGTTCCCCCGTTCCATCCGCTTCCTCTTGATCGCGGATGTATTGGCGAACTTGCTCTAATTCAAACCCAACAGTCGATACCGCATATCCCCGAGCCCAAAGATGTTCCCCGGTGAAATTCCGCTCCTTGCCGCATAGCTGCCTTGCGATCGCAATCGCACTCTTCCCTTTCAAAAAACCGATCACAGAAGCAACCGCATACTTTGGGGGAATCGCAATACACACATGAACATGATCAGGGATCAGATGACCCTCCAGAATTTGGCACTCTTTCTGCCGAGCCAAGGCATGAAATATTTCACCTAGGTGGCGTCGTGCCTGCCCGAATAGGGCTTTTCGTCTCTTCTTTGGGATAAACACCACATGGTATTTGCAATCCCATTTCGAATGAGATAAGCTTCGATAACCCCGAAAACTTTCTTCCATAACATCCTCCTGTGCCGTTTGCTTTTCTCATCAAGCCACGGGAGGATGTTATGCTCAACGGTCAAACCTTTTCAAGTCGCACTGGTAAAACCAGTGGCTTACCTAAATTCGAGTTAAAATAAAGAAAAATCTGTGTAATCATTCTTAGAATCGCCGTAATCAAGAGAGAAATCTCTCTCAAAGACCCCTTGACATATTTAACCATTATGATATTTTGCACTTAAAAATAAACATTTCCAATATGATTCTCTTTTCGTTAAGGAGACTGTAATAGATTTACGCCTGCCTGCCGGTAGACAGGGGAGGAGCAAAGCGTAATTCTAGAATCGGGACTGCCCCAGAGGTTGAGGATTGAATCAGAGTGCGGACAGGTTAAATGAGGAAGGGACTAACGTCACATAAATAATTTTATGGAGACAGGGAAACAAATGGATAGGGGAAAGATTGAGAAAGAACTCAAGAAACAACTGAACGCTCTTTTTAAGAGCATGGATTTCGTCAGCAAGAACTTTCTTAATAATGAGAAAATCAGCGGAAGGGAGTCGCAGGTTTTTTTCAACATCTATCAACAGCTCGGGTTGGCCTGGGAATTTTTAGGTTTGCAGTGCAGGCATCGTGATGGGTACAAAAGAACGAGGGACAAGAAGGAAGCCTGTAAAATATGTGGGAAAATTAGGGGGACCGATGACTTTTATATTCTGTTACCTAAAAAGGGGCTCAAGAAATTAGGAGTGAAAGCGAACCCTAATTCAAAAAGGACATTTGAAAACAAAAAGGATGCGGAGATCGTTACTGATACAATCAATTTTTATGGCGCTGTCGTAAATGTGGACGTCCATAATTCCTATAAATCGAACCTCTTCGATAAAGGGATTAATATAGCTGCAGAGAGGATTGTTAATGTAAAAGAAGATAACATCGAATGTCACATTGACAACCATCTTATTCATATAAGACTGTGTGATAGGGACAGGAAAAGTAAAGGAAAGAGATATGGTGGTTTCCCATGGGAAATAAAAAAGAAAAATTTGGAGCATTTTCCGGTTATTTTTGATTTTGATGAAAAATATAAGTTTTTAGGGCTGACGATTTTAAAGTAATTTTCCATGATGAGCCTGGCATTCACAGAGTCCAGTCTATGTCGACGCCTCCCTCTCCTTAGAGATCCGGAGTTGATGTGAAGAGATGCCCCTGGCGTACCACAAACGAAATATATCTCAGGTACCATGATGAGGAATGGGGGACTCCGGTCCATAATGAGAATAGGCATTTTGAGTTCTTAGTGCTCGAATCTGCTCAGGCCGGTTTAAGCTGGTCTACCATCCTCATGAAAAGAGAAAATTATAGAAAGGCCTATGATCATTTCGATCCTGTTAAGGTTTCGAAGTACAATGATCAAAAGATAGAGCAATTATTATCTAATGCCGGAATCGTAAGGAACCGGAGAAAAATTGAAACTTCGATCAATAACGCTAAATGTTTTCTTGCCCTTCAAAAAGAATTCGGCAGCTTCGATCGATATATCTGGGGCTTTGTGAATGACAAACCCATCATCAACCGTTGGAAAAAAATCTCTGAAATACCCGCCAGGACTTCGCTATCGGATCAAATCAGTAAGGATTTGATCCAACGAGGCTTCCGATTCGTAGGTTCGACGATCATTTATGCCCATCTTCAAGCCATCGGCATTGTCAATGACCATATCGTCACCTGTTTCAGATATAAGGAGCTTTGCTCCGAATATAAGCGAAACAGGAAAGAATGATTTCTTTTATAATAATGCAAACGCAATTGATTTATTGTCATTGCCAAATTTGAGATTCCGAAACAAGTTCGGAATGACATACTTTTTTTGTCATGCTTCTGAACTCATTTCAGCATCTTATTTAATGCGTTTGTATTAAGTGATTTGCAAAAACCCCTCAGACTTCGTCTGCGCTGAATACGTTATCTGATACTTCCCGCAAAAACCCACAATGTTGAATCCTTCCTTTTCACTTTCTTCTTTTTTGTTGTAAAATAATGGAATGAACCCATTTAAACTCGTCTCCGAGTTTCAACCCAAAGGCGACCAGCCTCAGGCCATCGAATTATTGAGCGATGGGGTTCTGGAAGGGGCTAAACACCAGGTCCTCTTAGGGGTGACCGGTTCAGGAAAGACCTTCACCATGGCGAATGTGATTGAGAAGGTCCAGAAGCCCACCCTGGTCATCTCCCATAACAAGACCCTGGCTGCCCAACTTTACGGCGAATTTAAAGAACTCTTTCCAGAGAATGCTGTCGAATATTTTGTCAGTTATTACGATTATTATCAGCCCGAAGCGTATATTCCCTCCACGGATACCTATATCGAGAAGGACACTCAGATCAATGAAGACATCGATAAGATGCGGCACTCCGCTACCCGATCTCTTCTTGAAAGAAACGATGTCATTATCGTTGCCAGCGTCTCTTGCATCTATGGTTTAGGATCTCCGGAGGCGTACCATGGAATGCTCCTCTATCTGGAAAAAGGAATGGAAATTTCCAGGGAAGAGATCCTTTCAAAACTGATAGAAATTCAGTATGAGCGAAATGATATCGATTTTCATCGGGGAACTTTTCGAGTTCGAGGGGATGTGATCGAGGTCTTCCCAGCCCATGAGGGAAGCCGGGCTATCCGGATCGAACTCTTTGGAGATGAGGTTGAAGATATATCTAAAATCGATCCTTTGAAAGGAAAAGTCATCGAGCCTTTGGATAAAGTTCCCATTTATCCAGGGAGCCACTATGTCACTCCTCCGGACCGATTGCAGAAAGCCATTCAGAGCATCCGAGAGGAATTGAGGGAAAGAGTGCCGTGGTTTAAATCCCAGGATCACCATCTGGAAGCTCAGAGACTGGAACAGAGGACAAAATTTGATTTAGAGATGCTTCAAGAACTCGGTTATTGTCAGGGAATCGAAAACTATTCTCGCCATCTCACTGGAAGAAGGCCTGGGGAACCTCCCCCGACCTTGCTGGATTATTATCCAAAAGATTGTCTCTTATTCATCGATGAAAGTCATGTAAGCATTCCTCAACTGATTGGGATGTACCGGGGTGATCGATCCAGGAAAGAGACACTGGTGGAGTATGGATTCCGCCTTCCCTCTGCGCTCGACAACCGGCCACTGATGTTCGAAGAGTTTGAGAAGCGTGTCCACCAGATCATCTATGTCTCAGCCACTCCGAGTGAATACGAAATGAAGAAGAGCCGAGGGAAGATTGTGGAGCAAATCATCCGCCCCACCGGTTTGAGCGAACCTCTTCTTGAAGTGAAGCCAGCGAAGAACCAAGTCGACGATCTACTGGGGGAGATTCAGAAGCGGGTGAAAAGAAAGGAAAGGGTTCTCGTCACTACGCTTACCAAGCGTATGGCAGAGGATCTGACCGAATACTATGCGGATCTCGGAATTCGGGTGAAATACCTTCACTCTGATATTGACACCCTGGATCGGGTAGAAATCATCAGAGATCTTCGTTTAGGGAAATTTGATGTCCTCATCGGTATTAATCTTCTGAGGGAGGGACTCGATATTCCGGAAGTTTCGTTGGTGGCCATTTTAGATGCTGATAAGGAAGGATTTCTTCGATCTAAAAAATCACTCATCCAGACGTTTGGACGTGCCGCACGAAATGTAACCGGCCAGGTCATCCTCTATGCGGATAAGATGACGGGTTCTATGGATCAGGCGATTTTGGAAACAAATCGGCGAAGAAAAATCCAGGAAGCGTATAATCAGGTCCATCAGATTACCCCCCAAACCGTGAAGAAAGCGGTTCGAAATATTCTGGCATCGATCTATGAAGCAGACTATTTTACTATCCCGACTGTGGCTGATGTCGAAGAAGGGTATGTTCCTGTTAAAGAAATACCCACGATGATTCAAAAGCTAAAGAAGGAGATGAAGGAGGCAGCCAGTCGCTTAGAATTTGAACGAGCCGCAGAGCTCCGGGATAAGATCCATCACCTTGAAGAGTTGGAATTGAAGATGAGATGACATCTTTAGATGTCATTGCGAGCGGAGCCCTGCACCGCATGGTGTTCAGGGCGGAGCGTGCCTGCACGCCGTAGTGCCCGACATCTTGGTGCTGATTCAGCGGGTGTTTCGGCACGCAGGCGTGGTAATCTGACATAAAGTGTCATTCTGAGCGAAGCGAAGAATCTCGTTGAGATCCTTCGGCCTTGCCCTCAGGATGACTGCTTTACAGTCAGTTCCTTCGCTCAGGACAAGGTTTCTTTGGCCCAAAACTTCTGGACTCCTCGCAATGACGAAGAAAATCCTATGGAATCTTTAAATCAAAAAATTGATCGCCTCCCGACGAATCCCGGGGTCTATCTGTTTAAGGACAAGAAAGGGACCATTCTCTATGTTGGAAAGGCAGGAAATATCAAACATCGGGTGAGTTCTTATTTCCAGAAGCCCGCTGGAAAAGATTTGAAAACTTTGACGATGTTAGAAAAGGTGGCAGGCATCGATACCATTGTCACCGATACGGAAAAGGAAGCCTTTATTCTGGAGAACAACCTCATCAAAACCCACCGCCCGCGGTATAATGTAAAGTTGAGGGATGACAAAAACTTTCCCTGCCTCAGATTCTCTGTGGAAGAGGAGTTTCCCACTCTGAGCATCGTCAGACGGATCAAGAAAGACCGTTCCATTTACTTTGGTCCTTTCCCCTCTGCCACCTCTCTCAAAGAAACCCTGAAACTGATTCGAAGAATTTTTCCTATACGGACCTGTCTCGACACCAAGTTTTCCAATCGGCTCAGACCCTGCATTAATTACGAGATGGAACGATGCCTCGGGCCATGTTGTGGGATGGTCGACCGGGACCAGTACCGGGAAATTGTCCATCAAGTGAGGATGTTCCTTGAAGGGAAGAACAGAGAGTTGGTCGAAAGTCTGAAGAAGAAGATGAGAGAAGAATCCGAACAGCTCCACTTTGAAAAAGCTGCTAGGATTCGAGACCAGATTGAATATATCGAGCATGTGATCGAGAAGCAGAAGATTGTCTCCAGTGATTTCCTCGACCAAGATGTGATCGGTTTCCATCGCGAAGATCATACGTTTGTTGTTCATCCTCTCTTCATCAGAGGGGGAAAACTACTTGGGGGGAAAGGCTTTACTTTTCCCTCTGCAGGCCTTCCTGAGGAAGAGGTCCTATCTTCCTTTCTTCATCAATATTACCGTGAAGGCAAATTCATCCCTGAACAGATTCTGATTCCGAAGACCATTCCTGACCAAAATCTTATCGAACAATGGTTGGCAGAACTGAAGGGGGAAAGGGTTCGAGTCTTGGTCCCTATGAAAGGAGATAAGAAGCATCTTCTTAAAATGGCCTGTGAAAATGCTGAACAATTTCTTCTTGCAAAGGATGAACTGGATAAGGGCGAGGAGAAACTTTTAGAAGGTCTGAAGGAGAAACTCCATCTAAAAAAAGTTCCTCGAAGTATTGAGGCTTTCGATATCTCGAACCTCCAAGGGGGAAATGCTGTTGGATCTATGGTCTTTTTTGAAGACGGGAAGCCCAATAAGGAACGATACCGTCATTTCAAGATCAAAACGATAGAGGGGGTGGATGATTATGGCATGATGTATGAAGTCCTCCTCCGCCGTTATCAAAAGGCCGTTGAAGAAAATGACCTTCCCAATCTGGTTTTGTTAGATGGGGGAAGAGGCCAATTGAATGTGGCGCAGGAGGTATTCAAAGAGGTGAAGATAAAAGAGGTTGATCTCATCAGCCTAACTAAGGAAAGGACTGTTGAAGGGTCTCGTCTTTCGAGGTTGAGAAAGACCGAGGAAAAGGTCTTCCATCCTCAATATAAGGAACCAATCCTTTTGGAAAGGCATTCGCCAATCCTCCATCTTCTTGACAGAATCCGTGATGAAGCCCATCGTTTTGCCATTACTTATCATAAAAAGGTGAGAGCAAGAGAGACGATCAAATCCGAATTAGGGGAGATCCCGGGCATCGGGAGAGTGAGGCAGAAGGAGTTGTTGAAATTTTTTGGAAGCGTTGAGAAAATCAAGGAAGCCACGGAAGAAAAATTGGCCAAAGTTCCAAAGATGAATCGAAAATCAGCCCAAATCGTCTATCGGTTCTTTAGAAAGAATTCCCCCAAACCAAATTAGATTCAGGAGAGCGCACCTCTAACAAGTTGCTGAGAAAGCCCTTTTTGGCTTTAGGATGTTATTCCTGCTTAAGCAGAGCCTGCCCCGCACTTGATGCGGGGAATCCATGGCTGGTTTCCCGCTTTCGCGGGAGTGACATTGGATCAGCATTTTTCAACACACTGCAAACCCTCTTCACTGAAGAATGATCAACTAAGTCCCTCACGCACGCCCTTCTTCACAACGAAACCAGGCCGAATAGGTGACGTTAAAACCGGCCTTCTTGAAATCCTTGACAATTGGATCGGGATTACTCGTCTTTAATCGAAGAACGATCATCCAATCCTTCTTCTCTGGTCTGGGCAAGGAGATCATACTTAGAATGATGGTTTCATGTTGATTGACGATTGAAATAATTCTCTCGAGGTCGTTCAACTTCCCACCCAATCCCTCAATGGTGATCCTCGATCCCTCTTCTCTTACCCCTAAGGCGCCTGTCAGGAATCGGATGATATCCGATTCGGTGGCGATGCCAACCAGTTTCCCTTTGTCTACCACTGGAAAGGAGCCGATCTTTCTCTCCTGCCCAATCCTTAATGCCTCCTCAAAAGGGGTATCTGGGTTGAAGGTCACAGGGTTCTTCTTCATAATTTCCTTCACCTTCATTTTTGAAAGGAGATAATTTAATTCATGGATGCTCAATGATGTAGCAGGTGAAGGGGAAGCCTCGAGAAGGTCGTGTTTTGTAACGATGCCGACCAATTTACCTTTTTCCACCACGGGAAGCCTTCGGATATTATTTTCTTTCATAATCTTTTGGGCATCTAGAACATAGGTGTCGCTGTCCACAGTAATTGGATTCTTGGTCATCATATCCCTAATTCTCATTTTTTCATCCCTCCCCTTAAATTTTATTCTCTCATAATAATATAATCATCAGTATCCCCATTCCGCAACAATAATAAGAAAAGTTGAATATTCTCCCCATCTTAATAATTTTCATCAGAAAGGTCAATGCCAAAATTCCCACTCCAAAAGCAACGGCAGTGCCAATCAGTACGGTCCCTAATTCTGAGGCCATATCAATTTTTCTAAATTCCAATAGTGTAGCACCTAGGATGGCTGGGATGGAGAGGAGAAAGGAGAACTTTCCGGAGAGTTCCCGATCCAGACCACAAAAAAGTCCTGTAGAGATGGTGGCACCTGACCGAGAAATTCCAGGGATGATGGCAGCCCCCTGGGCTATCCCGATGAGGATGGCGTCAAACCATCCTATCTGTTCTAATGGTTTCCCTTCCTTTTTTGCGAAACGAGTGATCCAGAGGACCAATCCTGTAATTAGGAGCATTCCTCCGACCAGTTTAGGTTTGGAAAAAAATGATTCGAACCAATCTTTAAAGAGAATACCCATTAAACCCGTGGGAATGGATGCAAGGATGATCAAGAGAAAAAGTTTTACTTGTGGTAGGTTTTTGTGTTTTCTCTTCAGTACTGCTCCTAGTCCTTGAGCGATCTCGCAGATATCGGTCCAAAAATAGACCACCACTGCCAGAAGGGTTCCTAGATGGAGCATTATATCGAAGAAGATCGGAGGTTCCTTCAACCCCATTAGGGATTGAAAAAAAACGAGGTGTCCAGAACTGCTGACGGGCAAGAATTCCGTCAGTCCCTGAACTACCCCAAGAAAAATGGATTGGAGGATATTGATTTTAATACTCCTTTAAAAATGTCAAATTCCAAAGTTCAAATGTCAAATCATATCCTAAGCTCAAATATTACAAACTTTTGAATTTTGAACTTTGACATTCATTTGACATTTGGATTTTGAAATTTAGAATTAGAATTTCTTCTCTGCCAGGGTAGATACCGCCGAATTGACCTTATCCTCAACGAGCTTTTTAATTTCCTGGACTCGTTTTTCAGTCAGGGCCTCAAATCGGAGGACCAGGGCTGGTTGAGTGTTTGAAGCCCTTACCAATCCCCATCCATCCTTAAATTTTACCCTGACCCCGTCCACATCAATGATCGGGTAGTCCTTTTTCAATGCTTCTTTTACCTTTTCAACGACTTTAAATTTGATCTCATCCAAGCAATCGACTCGAATTTCCGGGGTGATAAAGGTCTTGGGCACATCGCTGAGAAGTGCGGATAATTTCCTGTCTGTCTTTGAGAGAAGCTCAATGAGGCGGCACGAAGCATAGATGGCATCATCATAACCAAAATAACGGTCTGCAAAAAAGATGTGGCCGCTCATCTCTCCGCCGAGAGCTGCTTTTTCCTCCCTCATCTTCTCCTCGATCAGGGAATGACCTGTTCTCCACATAATCGCCTTCCCACCGTGTTTCTCAATGTCATTAAATAAATTCTGAGAGCATTTTACTTCCGCTACGAAAACAGCCCCTTCTTTATACTTTAATATTTCCCTCGAAAATAGAATCATCAATTGATCGCCCCAAATGATGTTACCTTGATCATCCACCACCCCGATACGATCTGCATCTCCGTCATATCCAATGCCTGCATCTGCCTGAGTCTTCTTCACTCGATCTATCAGATCTTTCAAATTACCAGGGATGGTTGGGTCTGGGAAATGATTTGGAAATCGGCCATCCACCTCACAATAAAGTTCTTCCACCTCACAGCCCAAATCCCTGAGGAGCGGCCCAGCCACAATCCCCGCCGTACCATTCCCAGCATCAATCACCACCTTCATCCTTTTTTCGATGTGAATATTCTTTTTGATATAGTCTTGGTAAGGTCTGATGATTTCTTCATTAGAAACATATCCCTTACCCTTCACAAATTCTCCCTTTTCGATCAATCGCCTCAGATTCTGAATCTCTTCTCCAAAGATGGTACTCTTTCCTACTGAAACTTTAAATCCATTGAACTCTGGCGGATTATGACTTCCGGTGATCGTCATTCCGCCATCTTTATCAAGGTGGAAGATGGAGAAATAATAGACGGGTGTTGGACAGAGACCAATATCGACGACATGACATCCTGTTGAGATCAGGCCTTCGATCAAGGCGTCTTCGAAAGATTTTGAGCTGAGTCTTCCATCCCTACCCACTACCAATTCTCTCCGACCCAAACGGACCATATGGGTCCCAAATCCTTGACCCAATGTCTTGACAATGTCAGGAGTCAAATCCTTGTCGACGACTCCTCGAATATCATATTCCCTGAATATCTGTGGATTGATTTGCATAGATTCTCCCTTTGATTTAAAAAATAGGATATCCACCACAAAATGTAGGGGAGCCCCTCTGTGGGCTCCCGAATAAGGCGGCCACGCTTACGCGCCGAAGCGCTACAGCGCGCAGGCACGGGGGACCGCCCCCACAATATTTCGTTTGGATTTATTAATATCAGGTTATCTTAAAACTCACCAAGAATCAACCATTTCGATTTTGACTTTTGGTGGTCGATAGGATAAATTACTTTACGATGTAGTCGACGGTTTTCGCCCTCAATGAATGAGGGCGCTACAATTTGAAAAAGGACCGAAAAGGATAATTTATGGAGATTAAAGCAATTCGTGGTTTTAATGACATCCTTCCCGATGAGATTGGAAAGTGGCAGTTTGTAGAGGAGACCGCTCGGGAAGTCTTCGAGGGGTTTGGTTTTTCGGAGATTCGTGTTCCCATCCTTGAACGGACAGAACTTTTCTCTCGGGGCATCGGAGAAGCCACCGACATTGTTGAAAAGGAGATGTATACCTTCACTGACCGGAGTGGCAATTCCCTGACCCTTCGTCCTGAAGCCACAGCCTCCATGGCGCGCGCCTATTTAGAGCATCAACTCTACACCTTAGATCCTGTAGCAAAACTTTATTGCATCGGACCAATGTTCCGATATGAAAGACCTCAGAAAGGCCGCTACCGGCAATTCTACCAGATTGATGCAGAGGTGTTTGGTGTGGAGAGCCCCATGATGGATGCTGAAGTCATTGTCATGCTCACCCATTTTCTAAAAAGGGTGGGGCTTGAGAAGCTTGAACTTCAGATCAATTCCCTGGGCTGTCGTGCCTGTCGGCCCCGCTATCGGGAAGAGCTGAAAAAGTTTTTAACGATAAAGGCATTTCAACTCTGTGAGGATTGCCAGAGAAGACTTCAGACCAATCCCCTGCGCATCTTTGACTGCAAAGTCGAGACCTGTCAGGAAGCGATCGCCGATGCGCCCAAAGTGACCGACTTCATCTGTCCAGAATGTCAGAAACATTTTGATCAGGTGAAGGAATATCTTGAGATGGCGGGGCTCACCTACATTTTAAATCCCAGAATGGTGAGGGGATTGGATTATTATACCCGTACTGCTTTTGAAGTGGTTTCTTACCAGTTGGGTTCCCAGAATGCGGTGACAGGTGGAGGAAGGTATGACGATCTCTTCCAGGAGATTGGAGGCCTTGAAAGTCCAGGAATTGGTTTTGCTATTGGAATGGAAAGGCTTGTCTCCTTATTGCCAAAGGATAGAAAATTTGTCCAAACTCCACACCTCTTTATTGCCGCTCTGGGAGAAGAGACCTTAAAGGAGGCCTACCGAATCATCAATCAACTCCATCTCCAGGGAATTCGAGCGGAGTTAGACTATGAGGGAAAGAGCCTGAAAAGTCAGATGCGAAGGGCCGATAAATTCAAGGCTCGATATGTCCTCATCCTGGGAGAAGATGAATTGAAAAAGGGGAGGGCGGTGCTGAGGAATATGGAGGATAAATCCCAGGAAGAAATCCCGATGAAAGATCTTTTGATTACCCTTAAGGCAAAGATCCTTCGAGATTGATCTCTCTTACTTTTTCCCTCTCCCCTTGAGGGAGAGGGTGGGGCCTCCGGCTCGGAAGAGCCTATGGCTCGGAGAGGTGAGGGGGTTGAAGGTTTGAAGTAATTAATGATATTATCATCAACAAAACGCCATGCGCTTTGCCCTCTGCGCTATGCGGTTTTGGAATTGGGGGATCGTTCAATGGTAGGACAACGGACTCTGACTCCGTGAATAGGGGTTCGACTCCCTTTCCCCCAGCCATAGAATAAAATGGGTCTGACTTAATTAGATCAGACCCATTTTCATTCCAGAAAGCAGCCCACTCAACATAATGTCCTTACCACTCCTCCGGAGAATAGCAATACATGACCCCTCTCCATTATTTCAAGCGTATGTAATAATTTACTTGACAACTCCAAATTTATATGTAAAATGGAATCATGTATTCCAGAATTATCAGCCCGCCAAAAGCCAAAAGTTTCTTTTTGTTCGGTCCCCGGGGAACCGGCAAGACCACATGGGTTAAGTCCGCCTTTCCAAAAGCTGTCTATATCGATTTATTAGAAGCTGAGCTATTTAATGATTTGACGGCGAATCCGCAACGGTTGTCGAATTTTATCCCTCATGATTCCAAGGATTGGGTCATTATTGATGAAGTTCAGCGGATCCCTGATCTTCTGCATGAAGTCCACCGATTGATTGAAACAAAAAAATATCACTTTATTCTCACCGGGTCCAGTCCGCGGAAGCTGAAAAGAAAAGGTCCAAATCTTTTGGCTGGCCGGGCGTTAACGCTTTCCATGCACCCTTTATCTGTTGATGAATTGGGAGGTGATTTTCGGTTAGAGCATTCTCTTAGGTATGGTCAATTACCCAGTGTCTACACAGAAGCCGATCCGAAAAAATATCTTGAGGCCTATGTAAAGACCTATCTTGAAGAAGAAATTCGTCAGGAAGGGCTTACAAGAAACCTGTCGGCATTTGCTCGATTTCTGGAGGCCGCGAGTTTTTCCCAGGGATCTGTTTTGAGCATTTCTTCCGTGGCACGGGAATGTCATGTTGAGAGAAAGGTCGTTGAGAGTTATTTTTCGATCCTTGAGGATCTTATGATAGGCTACCGGATACCTATTTTCTCTAAAAAGGCAAAAAGACGACTTATAGTGCATCCCAAATTTTATTTTTTTGATGTGGGAGTCTATAGGACTTTGAGACCCATGGGTCCGCTCGATGCTCCAGAAGAGGTTGATGGAATCGCTTTGGAAACGCTCTTCCTTCAAGAACTCATTGCGCTAAATAAAGCTTTGGATTTTGGCTATAAAATTTTTTACTGGCGTACTTCAAACGGCAGAGAAGTGGATTTCGTTCTTTATGGCCCTAAAGGGTTGCTGTCTTTTGAAATAAAACGAACATCAAGGATAACATCAGCCATGCTTGGAGGATTGAAATCGTTCTTGGCGGATTATCCTATGGCAAGGGCGTACTTTATTTATGCTGGCAATCGGCGGATGTACGAGGACAAAATTGAAATTGTCCCGGTTTTGGAAATGCTGAAAAATGTAAAAGTATTATTATCAGGTGAAGTTGCAGCAGATTAAAACGCTATGCGCTTTGAGGTAAAAAGGATTAGTGGATCGTTCAATGGTAGGACAACGGACTCTGACTCCGTGAATCGAGGTTCGACTCCTCGTCCCCCAGCCATAGAATAAAATGGGTCTGGCCCAATTAAGGCAGACCCATTTTTATTATCAAGAAGAAGAAACTGTTTACATAATGTTCGTACCACCACCCATTCTTCATGAAGTCTATTTCTTTTCTTTCTCCGAGACTTTGGCCCAGGAATCGCGAAGGGGCACGATCCGATTGAATAGAAGCTTCTTGGGAGAAGAATCTTTGGAATCGACGCAGAAATAGCCGAGCCTTTCGAACTGGTATCTGCTTCCCGGTGTCGTACCCACCAGACTGGACTCCACACGACATGAGGTAAGGGTTTCGAGAGATCTCGGATTCAGATATTTCGTGAAATCGTCTTCCCCGGCGGCTGGATCGGCGATTTGAAAGAGGCGATCATACAAGCGTACCTCTGCAGGAACCGAATGATTCGCTGATACCCAATGGATAACCCCCTCGACCTTGCGTCCATCTGAGGGTGGTCCATTTCGGGTCTCTGGAACATAGGTGCAGTGCACCTCAACGACGTCACCGGTTCGCTCATCCTTAAGCATGCTCACACATTTTATGATATAGGCATATCGCAGGCGTACCTCACGTCCGGGACCGAGACGGTAATATTTTTTCGGAGGATTTTCATGAAAGTCCTCCTGTTCGATATATAGGACTCTGGAGAAAGGAACCATCCGTGATCCCATGCCGGGATTTTGCGGATGGTTGGGGCATTCAAACTCCTCTACCTGGTCTTCGGGATAATTGTCGATGACAATGCGTAAAGGCCGTAATACCCCCATGACGCGCGGCGCCCGTTCATTCAAATCCTCACGGACGGAATGTTCGAGAAGAGAAACATCAACAAGATTTTCGTTTTTGGCCACTCCGATCCTTGAACAAAAGTTCCGGATTGCCTCCGGCGTGTAGCCTCGTCTTCTCATCCCTGCGATGGTTGGCATCCGTGGATCGTCCCAGCCCGTCACGAACCCTTTTCCTACCAATTCGATCAGTCTCCGCTTACTGAGAATCGTGTAGCTGAGATTGAGGCGAGCAAATTCAATTTGCTGAGGGTGACACTCCACATTCAATTGATCCAGAATCCAATCATACAAGGGACGGTTATTTTCAAACTCCAAGGTGCAAATCGAATGAGTGATTTTTTCGACGGAATCTGAAAGACAGTGGGCGAAGTCGTACATCGGGTAGATGCACCATTGCGTCCTTGTTCGATAGTGAGTTGCTCGCTTGATGCGGTAGAGGACAGGGTCTCGCATGGTGATGTTTGGAGAGGCCATATCGATTTTGGCACGAAGGACATGGGCTCCGTCTTCAAATTCGCCCCCCCGCATTCGCGTAAACAAGTCCAGGTTCTCTTCAATGGAGCGGTTCCGATAAGGACTCTTTTTGCCCGGCTCGGTCAAGGTGCCCCGTTGTTCCCTTATTTCATCTGCACTCAAGCTGCAGACATAGGCCTTGTCAGTTTTAATCAGTTGGACCGCAAATTGGTAGAGTTGCTCAAAATAGTCAGAAGCATAGAACAGGCGATCTTCCCAATGGAACCCCAGCCAGCGGACGTCGTTGATAATCGATTCGACATATTCAAGGGATTCACCACTTGGATCTGTATCATCCATCCGTAAATTGCAGGTACCACCGTACTGCGCGGCAATGCCGAAATTGAGGCAGACGGACTTGGCATGTCCAATATGGAGGTATCCATTCGGTTCGGGCGGAAAGCGGATAGCGACACGGCCTTGAAACCTGTTGGTTCTTATGTGTTCCTCAATAATTTCCCTTATAAAGTCTGATGGAGGTAATAAATTGGTTTGGGCCATAAGTTGGGTCCTTTCATAAGTTCTAAGATTGAATTGTTCCTTCCCTTCAGAATATATTCCATTTTGAAGGAAATTGCGATTTTTTTATAGATCATCTTTGTAGGAAAAGTTGCCAAAGCAGCAGGGGTAAAGACTTTGGTCCTGACTCACTTTGTCCCTTCTGACGATCCGTCATTGACAGATGAGATGTGGATAGAAGGAGCAAAAACCCATTTCGATGGAAAGATTCTTGTGGGGAAAGATCTGATGGAAATTTAGGGACATAGATCTTTCCAAGAAAATAAACCTGAAAATCATGTTCTCATCAAAAGATTGGTAGTTTTTGGAGACAAAAAAGGGCACATTTACCATTTTCCCCTAATTCTTGGTATTTGAAAAAGTCATTAAAATTCAATAGGTTTGATGGTTAAATTGGTTTTGGCACTGAAATTGCTCATATAATAATCAAACAATAAAATAGGTCAGAATTGCCGATAAAGCCAAACCACGAGTAATCGTGGGACGCCTGCCCGCCGTAACTGGTGGGGGGCCCACTGCTCCAGAGATGGAGCAGGCGGGGAAAGCCACGGGTCCCAGGCTCCTGGGAAAGCCGGGTTGCCGAAGCAAAAGAAATTTTGCTAAACCCGTGGTCTATATTTTAACCACGGGTTTTTTTGTTGATAGGAATGACAAATTTTAAAGGAGGAAAGGAAAAATGAAAACACTGTGGATTGGGATGATGGCTGTCACATTTGTTTTAGGAACGGGGATGGTAGCCGTGATATACATTTTGGGAAAGATGACTTTCTCGTATGTCAAGAGTGCATATTAAGAATAAAATGGATTGATTCTCTCTCAGTATTCCTCCTCTCTATTCTAAAATGATTCTTGCATCTACGGCGACAGCCTTATTTCGATAAGCAAATATTGGGTTTAACTCCAATTCTTTAATCTGCGGGTTTTCCTCTATCAATTTGGATATCTTAAGAATGATTTCCACTAAGACAGAGATATTGGCAGGTTCTTTTCCCCTGTATCCTTGCAATAAGGGATATCCTTTTATCTCTTTAATCATTTCCTGGGCGTCTCTTTGCTCAACAGGAATAACTCTGAAAGAGACATCTTTAAGTAATTCTACAAAAATACCTCCTAAGCCAAACATGATGACAGGACCAAATTGAGGGTCTTTACTGGTCCCCACAATGACTTCTGTCCCTGGTTGGATCATTTTTTGTACGGACACTCCATGAATGACCGCATCAGGGTATTGTTTCTTAACTTTTTTTAAAATTTCATCATAGGCCTTTTTTACCTCGGTGACATTGTTTAATGAAAGCTTAACGCCCCCCGAGTCACTTTTATGGATTACATCCGGAGAAACAATTTTTAGGGCTACGGGGAAACTCATTTTCTGGCTTAATGAAACGGCCTCTTTCTGGGTCTTTGCCAATTTGGTCTCCACAACGGATACCCCCACCTGCTTGAGGATTCTTTTGGATTCAAATTCGGTGAGTATGGATCTACCTTCTTTCTTGACTTGATCGAAGATCGAAAACTTTCCCATCATGCTTCTCCCTTCTTCCATTTAGAATATTGATATGCAATGCCGAGCGCTTTTATGGCCATCTCAAGGTCTGAAAATACGGGAAAACCCAGATCCTCCATCCGACTGGACAGTTCATTAATGAGAGGGATACTGGGTCCATAGATCCAGGTGGCGATGGTCTTTTGATATTTTCCCTGCAATGTTCCATAAAATTTCAGATATTCTTCTACGAACCCTTCAAACGGGCTTGTCCAGATGACGTTGAAAAGGCAATCAATGTTATCATCCGACAGAACAGTTTTAAAAATGTCGGAATAGATCGTCATATAATTATTAACCGCCATGGATGGGCCAATATCTACAACCGTTTTTCCCAGGCCAGGGAAAATTGCATTTAATTTCTCGACTATTTCAGGAGATAATCGGGCAACCGATAAACCGTATTTTGCCCCTTCGTCGATGGCTAAAACTCCCACCCCTCCGGTAAAGGTGACAATCCCCAACCGATTTCCCTTGGGTAAGGGTTGAAGAGAAAAAATTTTGGGTAACTCAAAAAGCTCACGGAATTTTTCCAGGCGAATGACCCCCGCCTGTTTGCAGGCAGCGCTGAAAATCTGATCATCCACGGCCAGAGCACCCGTATGGGAAGCGGACACCTTCGCTCCTTCTTTTGTCCGGCCGGATTTTAAAATTAAGACAGGTTTTTTAGCACTGACCCTTTTTGAAATTTCTAAGAACCTTCGGCCGTCCCGAACGCTTTCCAGGTACATGGTGATCACTTTCGTCGCCGGATCGCTTTCAAGGTATTCAAGGAGATCACATTCATCCACATCGCATTTATTCCCGTAATCGCATATTTTGCTCACTCCATAGTGAAGATCAGCATAAGGGAATGCCTGGGGATTGATCATCCCGGTTTGGGCACAGATCGCCACTGCTCCTGACTTTACTTTTTCATATCCCGGTTCGTACGGGCCTAAAATCAGGCTATTAGCAGAATTCACAATGCCCGCTGTATTGGGCCCGATAATGCGGATTCCTGCCTCTCTGGCTATATGTACGATTTCATTTTGAAGTTTGGCTCCCTCCTCATCTCTTTCTGCAAAACCATCTGCCACCACAATCACCGCCTTGATTCCTTTTCCAGCACATTCTCTCATCACATTGGGAACAGATCGGCGATTGATCATAATGATGGCTAAATCTATTTTCTCCGGTATTTCTTTGATGGAAGAATAAGCTTTTAAGCCGAGGACTTCTGGATAAGAAGGGTTAACAGGATAGATTTTTCCTGCAAAACCGGCATTCAATAAAGTTTTAACTACCACATAACCGCCAAAATAACCTTCTCTCAACGATCCGATCACAGCGATACTTTGTGGCTCAAAAAAAAGCGATATCATGCTTTCTTCTGATTCCGAGACTTCACATTCCATTTAAAATCTCCCTTCTTCCTTACCAATACTCCGATTTACTAAGGACTCCATAATTGAGAAGACATATTCTTCGGGAAATCTCATCTAACCCTAATGCTGTTCAGTTAAGCAAGAACCGTTCACCCTGAGCCTGTCGAAGGGTACGTGATTAAACCGTTCATGCTTCGACAAGGCCTGTCCTGAGTGAACCGTTCGTCCCTTCGAGAGCCTCAGGGCGAACGGTGAGCCGAAGGGCTCAGCACGAACGGGAAGATCTCCAGTGTCTATACAATTATGGACCGATTAATAAAAGAATAACATGTTCAAAGGTAACAATTTTGGACGACGATTTCAACTTGATTTTTAGCTTGCTTTCCATTCGATAATTTTTTAAGAAGGAGATGTATCCTATGAAAGATAAGATCCCTTCACACTTTGCTTGGCTCATCGTTGGTTTCAGTTTCATCACCCTCGCACTCGTCTATGGAGTTTGGTATTCCTTTTCTGTCTTTTTTGTAGCCCTTTTGAAAGAATTTGGATGGAGCCGCTCGATCGGGGCTGGCGCCTTTTCCTTGTTTATCATTGTCAGCAGCATCATCAGTCCTTTTGTAGGAAACATGGTTTCTTCCGCCCGCCCCCGGAGAGCGATCATATGGGGATCGCTCCTGATGGGCGTGGGACTCGCCCTTTGCAGTTTTACCCAGACCTGGTGGCAATTCTACATTTTTTTCAGTCTGATCACGGCTGTGGGTTTGGGCGCTACGGGTTGGGTACCCCATATCACCATCATCCAGCATTGGTTCAAAGAAAAGAGGGGATTGGCCACGGGGATCGTATCTGCAGGAATAGGGATTGGGATTCTGGTATGCGTTCCTTCTGCCCAGTATCTCATTATCCAATTAGGATGGCGGATCGCTTATCGAATCATGGCCATTTTCATTCCCCTCATTGTAATCTCCTTGGCGATTCTTTTTTTGAAAAAACCTCCTCAAACCGCCTCTCATCAAATCGAGGTAGGAATTCCCGTAAAGACCACAAAAGATCCTTTGGTGATCAACGAAGAATGGGCTTCCCGTTCATGGACGGTCCAGAGAGCCATGGCCACGAGATCCTTCTGGCTTCTGACGCTGGCCTTTTTCTTGGGGAGTTTCATTATTCAGTCAGTCTTTGCACACCAGGTGGTTTTTTTCGTGGATCGCGGTTTAGAAGCTCTTCTTGCATCCTATATCGTGGGTATCGTTGGCGTCGTGAGCATCGGGAGTAAAATCCTTTGGGGGGCATTGTCAGATAAAATTGGAAGGGAGATTACTTATACGATAGGAATCACCTGCTCCATACTTGGAATGCTATTGCTTATCCTATTCAATCTATTGCCTTTCCCGAGTCTCCCTTATTTTTATGCTATCTTCTTCGGTATGGGGTACGCTGTTCAGGCAGCTCTTCCTCCTCTCATTACAGCAGATTTTTTTGAGGGCCATGCCTACGGAGGTATCTTTGGAACACTCATGATCTTCGTAGGGATAGGAGGAGCCTTTGGGGTATGGTTTGCCGGTTTTCTTCATGACCAGACTGGAAGCTATGTTCCTGTTTTTATCATTACAATCATCTGTGCCTTTTTTTCTTGTCTGAATATCTGGTGGGCCGCCCCTGGAAAGATTAGAATTGTCCCGGGGAAGAGGAAAGAACTTACCTAATCTGCTAATCCAGAATTCGGACCTCGAGAAACAGATCTCCTCGATTGCCATCCCTATCTCTTTGGCCTAATCCTTTGAGACGCAAGCGCGTTCCTTCCTGAACTCCAGGTGGAGTAGTGACCATCAGGGTCCTTTTTTTTAATCCTTGGGGGATAGAGATTAACTTACGGGCGCCATGATAGGCTTCCCTCCGAGTAAGCGTGATGGCTCCATAAATATCCAATTTTTCCCGTGGAGAGTGAGTTGAAATAGTTTGAATGCGAGGTGTGGTTTGCCGTTCGGTATGTTGTCGGAGCATTCCACTTAAACCTGTCCTTGGGATTGCATCAAATATTTTTATAAAAATGAGACCAGCGATGAAACCACCGATATGGGCCCAGAAAGCAACGCCTCCAACATTCTTCGGGGTAAGGCTTGCAGAAAATAATTGTAAGAGGAGCCAAAACCCGAGGAAAACAAAGGCTGGTATCTCGACAAATTGGAAGAAGAAAAAGATCGGTATCAATGTCAAGACCCTGGAACGGGGATAGAGGAGGAGATAAGCTCCCATGACTCCTGAAATGGCACCGCTTGCTCCGATGGTGGGGATATTAGAATTCCAGTTCGTGAAGAGGTGGACCAGGCCAGCCGCCACGCCACAGAAAAGATAGAAGACGAGATATCGAATGTGGCCGAGCCTGTCTTCGATGTTATCTCCGAAGATATAGAGGAACCACATGTTTCCAAGGATGTGAAGAAATCCTCCGTGAAGAAACATGGAGCTTAGAAAAGGGAGATATTGTTGGAACCCTGTAAAGTGAGCGGAGAGTTCTGGATCGGAATATCGGAGGGGGACCATTCCGTAGAGATAGAGGACCTCTTTCAAATGGGGACCCTGAGCGAGTTGCCATATAAAGATGAGGATATTGAAGCCGATGATAATGAAATTGACAGCCGGAAAATTCTTTGAACGAATAGTATCTCGAATGGGGATCATAGTATTTTGTTATTAATATAATTTTTCTCCTCTTTGAATACAAGAAAAAACCAAATTTCCCCTCCCCCTTGACGGGGGAGGGCTTGCCCTGTGGAGTATGTTCCCTTACTCCATAGGGTAGAGGTGGGGGTGGTATGGTATTGGGTTTATTTAGTGCTTGATTTTTAAAGGGTTGTGGGTTAACTTGGACAAAGAATTAGAATAACCAAAAAAATAAAGTTATTGGGTCATTAAGTCAATAAGTTATTAGTCATTGAATGACCTAATTACCCAGTGACTAATACTACTACGTTAAGTTGATTTAAGAATAATCATAAGGCCTGTATTTAGGGCTTGTTATTGGCTTTTGAGGCGCCACTCAATTTCGCTAGAAGACAGAAGTACTTGAAAGT
>Ga0315281_10001420_pt1 | contig 35311 bp, 33 predicted proteins | sample YL17G07_0_MG_FD_204540 | JGI IMG/M metagenome (GOLD analysis project Ga0315281, IMG submission 204540) | Sediment microbial communities from Yellowstone Lake, YNP, Wyoming, USA - YL17G07_0 | ecosystem: Environmental > Aquatic > Freshwater > Lake > Sediment | place: USA: Wyoming | collected...
GGTGCGCGGCCGGGGCGAGTTGCAACTGGCCGTGCTCATCGAGCAGATGCGCCGGGAGGGTTTCGAGCTCCAGGTCAGCCGTCCGGAGGTCATCCTGCACGAAGTCGCCGGCCGTGTCCAGGAGCCGTACGAGCGGATCACCGTGGACATCCCGCCCGACTTCATCGGCGCCGTGAGCCAATCGCTGGCGGCGCGCAAGGCGCGCCTGGAGCAGATGACCAGCGACGCGGATGGGCGCGTGCGCATGGAGTTCGTGCTGCCCGTCCGCGGCCTCGTCGGTTACCGCGGCCAGCTGCTGACCGAGACGCGCGGGACCGCCCTGCTGCACCAGATCGGCGAAGGCTACGGCCCCTGGGCCGGAGACGTCGAGCATCGCACCAGTGGTGTCCTTGTCGCGGATCGAGCGGGCACCTCCAACGCGTTCGGTCTGTTCAACCTCCAGGAGCGCGCCGAGTTCTTCATCGGCGCCGGCGTGGACGTCTACGAGGGCATGGTCGTGGGCGAGAACGCACGCCCCGGCGACATGGACGTCAACCCGACCAAGGAGAAGAAGCTGACCAACATGCGCACGCATGCCGCCGACGAGGCGCTGCGCCTGACGCCGCCCCGCGAGCTGACGCTCGAGTCGGCCATCGAGTTCATCGCCGCGGACGAGCTGGTCGAGGTCACGCCCACAGCCATCCGGCTTCGCAAGCGCGCCCTCTCGCAGCACGACCGGCGTCGCGAGCGTGGCCGCGAGGGTGACGTGCGCCGGTCACCCGAGGCTGGCGCCTAGACCTTCCCTTGACGCGTGGCGAGCGGCGCTTCGGCCAGCCTTGAGCGATCGGTCGAGTACAGGCATTGCTCGGTGCCGGTCTTCTCCCACGTGAACATGCGCAGCGCGCGATGGACCTTCTCGGCCACGCGGCGGGACGAGGTGTTGTCTGGGCTGACGATCGAGCAAACGAGGGCCTGATCGGTCTCGCGGAAGACCCACTCGAGGCTCGCCCTTGCAGCCTCGGTCGCATAGCCCCGTCCCCACTCGCGGCGGACGATGTGGTAGCCAATCTCGGCGGTCTGCCGGCCCTCGACGGGCTGGAGCATCGGCCCGCAGTCGCCGAGGAACGCCCCGTCCTTTTTGCGCACGACCGCCCACAGGCCGAAACCCTCGCGCTCGTAGCTCTCGAGCGCCCAGCGGATCCAGGCCTCGACCTGGGCCTGATCTTTCGCTGCGGGGTAGTGCTCCATGGCCACCGGATCGCCGAGCACCTCGATGAGGGCGTCGGCATCGGCGAAGGTCAGTGGGCGGAGGACGAGTCGGCCGGTCTCGAGGACGCTCATGGTCGGCCGGAGCATAGCGGTCGCCGCACTACAATCTGCGGTGTGACCATCTACCTCGACCACGCTGCCACCACGCCGCTGCGGCGCGAGGCGCTCGAGGCGATGCTGCCGTACCTCACTGAGGAGTTCGGCAACCCGTCGTCGGCGCATGTCTTCGGGCGCCGCGCACGGATGGCCCTCGACGAGGCGCACGAGACGGTCGCGGCCGCCCTCAATGGGGGGCCGCGCGAGATCGTCTTCACGTCGGGTGGCACGGAGGCCGGCAACCTCGCCATCAAGGGCGCGGCCTGGGCAGGCAAGGCCGAGGGTTACCGCATCGTGACCAGCGCCGTGGAGCACCACGCCACGCTGCACAGCGTGCGGCACCTGGCCAAGTTCGGCTTCGAGGTCACCGAGCTGCCCGTCGATCGCTACGGACGGATCGACCCGGACGAGCTGGCCGCCGCCGTGGACGAGCGCACCATCCTCGTCAGCGTCCAGCTCGCCAACAACGAGGTGGGCACGGTCCAGCCGATCGCCGAACTCATCGGGCGGGTGCGCGTCGCGCGCGGGCGCAGGACGCTCGTCCACGTGGACGCCGTGCAGGGCGCTCCGTACCTCGCCATCGACGTGCAGGCGCTCGACGCGGACCTCGTCTCCCTGGGCGCCCACAAGTTCGAGGGACCGAAGGGCGCCGGCGTGCTCTGGGTCCGGCCGGGCACGGCGATCATGGCCCAGACCCACGGCGGTGGCCAGGAACGGTACCGGCGTGCCGGCACCGAGGACGTCGCCGGGGCAGTGGGGCTGGCCACCGCCTTCCGCCTGTGCTGCGAGGAGCGGCCGGAGACCGCCAGGCGGCTGCGCCGCCAGCGCGACAAGCTGCGTGACGCGGTCATGGCCACCGGCGGCATGGAACTGACCGGGCATCCGCGCGATCGGTTGCCGGGCCACCTTTCGTTGATCGTCCGTGATGCCGAAGGGGCGGCCGTGGTCGTGGCCCTGGACCTCGAGGGCATCGCGGCTTCGGCCGGGCCGGCCTGCACGACCGGCTCACCCGAAGCCTCCCACGTGCTTGCGGCCATGGGTTTCCCGGCCGAGGAGGCGGCGGGAGCGCTGCGACTGAGCCTGGGTCGCACGACGACCGATGACGAGGTCGCGGGGGCCGTCGCCATCGTGCCCGGTGTGCTGCGTCGGATGCGCGAGGGCTCGAGCGCGCTGGCGGCCGACCCGCTCGGTCAGGGGGTCGGGGTCTGAGCGCGAACGGGCGCCGGGCACGGGAGCGAGTCCTGGTGGCCATGTCCGGCGGCGTGGACTCGTCCGTCGCCGCGGCGTTGCTGGCCGAGGGGGGCGTCGAGACGATCGGGGTGTGGATGCGCCTGCACGACGTGGCCGACACCTACAGCGAGTTCAAGCGCAGCTGCTGCTCGGCGGACGCAGGAGAGGATGCGCGCCGCGTCGCCGGCCAGCTCGACATCCCGTTCTACATCCTGAACCTGGAGCGCGAGTTCGGGGCCGGCGTGCTCGAGCCCTTCCTGGCCGCCTACCAGGCCGGCGAGACGCCCAGCCCGTGCATCGACTGCAACAGCACGGTCAAGTTCGGCGCCCTGATCGGTCGGGCGCGCAAGCTCTACGAATGCGACGCAGTGGCGACCGGTCACTACGCCCGCGTGGACGAGGTCGACGATGCCGCTGCACCCGGCGGCCGGCGCTTCCGCCTTCGCCGCGGCGTCGATGGGGACAAGGACCAGAGCTACTTCCTGTACGGGTTGCGTCAGGACCAGCTGGCGCACAGTCGCTTCCCGCTCGGCGAGCTGACCAAGCCCGAGGTACGGTCTATCGCCCGACGGCACGGCCTGGTCACGGCCGATAAGCCCGAGAGCCAGGAGATCTGCTTCGTTCCGGGCGGCGATTACCGCGATGCGCTGCGCGAGCGCGCCGGCTGGGAGGGTCTTCCGGGGCCACTGATCGACGCTGACGGCACCGTCGTTGGCGCGCACCAGGGCGCCGCGGCCTACACGGTCGGGCAGCGCCAGGGCCTTGGCGTAGCGCTCGGGGAGGCCCGCTACGTGACGCGCATCGATGCAGCGGCCAATCTCGTCCAGCTGGGCCGGCGTGAGGATCTCGAGCACCAGGATTTCGAGGTGCGCGACGTCGTCTTCACCGCCGGCCGTGGGCCGGCCGGCGACGGCCTCGCCTGCGAGGTGCGCATCCGGCATCGCGCCGAGCCGGTCCCGGCCGTCGTGCGGCGCCTGACCGCGGATGGCCGCGGCCGACGCGGTACCTGGCGTGTCGAGTTGGACCGTCCCGTCTGGGCGCCTGCGCCCGGGCAGGCCGCGGTCTTCTATCGCGGCGACGAGGTCGTCGGCGGCGGGCGCATCGCTCGCCCCGCGGGCTGAGGGGGCGGCCGTGCCGGAGATCGGACCGGCGCCCGTGCTGGCCGTCATCGTGGGCGTCATCCACGTCGCCGTCTACGTGCTCGTCCGTGGCACCGCGAGGGGCCAGCTGCTGCTTCTGCTGCCCGCGGCCGTCCTCGGCGCGTACGCCGGTCAGGCGCTCGGTGCACGCCTCGGCGACCCGCTGCGCATCGGCGATTTCGGGCTCATCTCCGCCTCGCTCATGGCCTGGCTGGGCATCCTCGTCGTCGTCTTCCTGGGCAGCCTCGGCCGGTCGCGCGACGGCGCTTGAGCGCTGGTGCCCAACGCTGGTCGGAACCAGAGCCGCCTGACCCTGTAACAATCCTCCATGGCGTTCGTTACACCGACATGACCGACCTGCCCGAGTCGACGGCCGCCGCGGATCCGCAGCCCGCCATGGAGCGGCTGCGCGGGGGTGCCCATGCGGACGAGATCGCGCTGACCACCCTCTACGAGACCCACCGGGCCGAGGTCTTCGCCTTCCTGATCAGGATGACCCGCGACCGCGAGGCGGCCGAGGACCTCCTCCAGGAGACCTTCATCCGACTCATCCGGGAGGCTCGCGCCGGCCGCATGCCCGACGCGGTGCGGCCCTGGCTCTACCGGGTGGCGACCAATGCGGCCATCAGCCGCGCCCGCAAAGGCGCGCTCTGGACCCGCCTGCTGCCGCGCCTGGTGGACCGCCGCGAGCCCGTGCGACCGGAGGGCGAGGCCCTGCGCGCTGAGCGGGACGCGGAGCTGCACACCGCCCTGGCCGAGTTGGCGCCCGACGGGCGCGCGGCTCTGCTGCTCGCGGCCCAGGGTTTGGCCGGCCGCGAGATCGCCGCCTCGATCAGGCGTTCCGAGGGCGCCACGCGGACGCTCATCTGCCGTTCGCGCGTCCAGTTGCGTCTCATCCTCGAAGCAAAGGAGGGGCAGGCATGAACCGCCAGCACCTCGACGATCGCCGCCTCCACGACCGCGCCCTCTTGCTGGCCGCGAGCGCCATCGACTTCGACCTCACGAGCGCAGAGACGGGCGAGCTCGAGGCGCACCTCGCCACCTGCCCGACCTGCGCCCGACGGGCCGCCGCCCTGCGCGCTGACGCGTCGACGCTCGGTCGGCCGCTCACGCTGCTGCCCTCGCGCCGCGTGGACGACGCCGTCTATGCCGCCATCGCCCAACGGCCTGCCCGACCCCAGCGTCTCTGGCTCCTCGCGGCGGCGGTCCTCCTCCTTGTGGCCCTCCTCCTCGGCGCCGTGGGCGTGGGCGCCTACCTGCTGCGCACCCGGCAGACGCTCCCGATCTCCATCGTGCCGACGCCAACGGCGCCGGCCGTGGTCGTCGGCGAGACCTGGCAAGCGCTCGCGATCCCAGCGTCTGACATCGGCAGCGGTTGGATCGGGCTCATGAAGGCCGTCGCCGTCACCGAGTCCGGTTTCGTCGCCGTCGGGGCCCCCGTCTGTGCCCCTCAGAACGACCCGACGACGTGTCACGCTTCGGTCTGGACCGCAGCCACCGGCGCGGGCTGGACCCGCGTGCCTGATCAGCCTGCTCTCGAGTTGGGCCTGACCGTTCCGACCAGCGGTCCGGAGAAGGGGATGTTCGACGTCGTCGAGGGACCGGCCGGCATCGTGGCCATCGGACATCCCTACGACGACCGAGGAACGGGCATCTGGCGGTCGCATGATGGGAGAACCTGGGAGCGGGTCGATGGAGGCGCCATCTTCACGAATGCCACGATCAGCGCGGTGACCTCGGGATCGGCCAACTACGTCATCGTCGGCACTGTGGCCGACCCTGCCAGCGCCACCGCGCCGGCACGGGCAGCGGCCTGGGCCTCGCCCGACGGCCTGGTCTGGACTCGAGCCACCGACTCGGCTGCCATGGCCGCCGGCTCCTGCGTCGATACGGGCGAGACCCCGTTCTGCGCCGGCATGCTCGCGGTGGCCGCTATCGCTACCGGGTTCGTCGCCGTCGGGGAGACGTGCCCTGGAACCTTCGAAGGCTGCCGTCCGGCAGCATGGACGACTGCGGACGGAGCCAACTGGGTGCGCAGCGACACCGGGCTTGACTTCAACGGGTTGCTGACGGGCGTGACCGCCGGCGGACCGGGTCTGGTCGCGGTCGGCACCATCTGTCAGCCGAGCTGCTTCAACGTCTCGCCTCCGGGAGTCGCTGCCACATCGCGCGACGGATCGACCTGGACCTTCAGTCCGGTGGCCGGAGCCACCGAACTGAAGGGTGTCGCTTCGGCGGGCGGGCACTCGTTCGCACTCGGCGCCCGGAATGAGTTCCCCGCGCTGCCGGCGGAACTCCAGCTATGGCGCAGCGACGATGGCATCGCCTGGGAACGCGTTCGCACGCTGCCATCGATCCCCGATGCCGCGTCCTATCCCAGCGTCGACATCGCCGCGGCGGCCGATCGGCTGGTGATCGTCGGCTGGGTCACTGCGGACATCGCGCACGACTCTGGACTCCCATTCCTCAGGAACCTGTCCTTGCGGAGCCCCTGAGCCACTCCTCGCAGCCCGTTCATTGCCGCTCGGGCCGCGTTGCGTACCATATCGGGCATGGCCGCCCCGAACCCGCTGCCGGACGCGCGCATCCGGTCTCTGCCGGCCGCTGAACTGAGGCGCCGCTTCCTCGACTTCTTCGCCGCCCGGGGCCACACCGTGGTGCCCGGCGCCAGTCTCGTACCGGCTGGCGATCAGACGCTGCTGTTCACGAACTCGGGCATGGTGCAGTTCAAGGACGTGCTCACCGGCGTCGAGAAGCGCTCATACACGCGTGCGGTGGATGCCCAGCGCGTGCTGCGCGTGGCCGGCAAGCACAACGACTTCGAGGAGGTGGGACGCTCGCCGCGCCACCACACCCTCTTCGAGATGCTGGGCAACTGGAGCTTCGGGGACTACTTCAAGCGCGAGGCCATCCATTGGGCGTGGGAGTTCCTGACCGTCGAGTTGGGCCTCCCCGCCGACCGGTTGGCGGCCACGACGTACAAGGACGACGATGTCGCCTGGGGCATCTGGGCGGACGAGATCGGCCTGCCGCCCGAGCGTATGGCCCGTTGGGGCGACGTCGAGGCCGGTGACGACAAGAACTTCTGGCGCATGGCCGATACCGGTCCCTGCGGGCCGTGCTCCGAGATCCATTTCGATCGGGGCGTCGAATTCTCGGAGGGCGATCACTGTCGGCCCGACCACTCGGAACAGTGTCCCCGCTGGACGGAGCTCTGGAACCTGGTGTTCATGGAGTTCGACCAGCGGCCCGACGGGCGCGTGCCGCTGCCCTTCACGAGCGTGGACACGGGCCTCGGATTGGAGCGACTGGCGGCCGTGATCCAGCAGGTTCCCAGCAACTACGACATCGACCTGTTCACGCCCATCCATGCCGCCTTGATGGGCATCCTGGGCCACGATCCGGCGACGTTCGAGACCGAACGCTTCAGCTATCAGGTCATCGCCGACCACGTCCGGGCGGTCACCTTCCTGATCGCCGACGGCGTGCGGCCGGCCAACGAGGGACGCGGTTACGTGCTTCGTCGCATCGCCCGCCGAGCCGTGCGCCACGGACGGATCCTCGGTCGGCACGAGCCGTTCCTGGCCGAGCTGTCGGCGGTCGTGGTGGCCACCATGGGGGAGGCCTACCCGCACCTGCTTGAGCGCGCCGCCGAGATCGAGTCGGTCGTGGGCGCGGAGGAGCGCCGGTTCGCGCGGACCCTCGACGCCGGCAGCGGCGTGCTGGCGGCCGCCTTGGCCCCGCTCACCGACGCCGAACGTCAGATCGGCCGACGTGCCGAGTCGCTGCCCGCCGACGCTCCGAGCCTGGGGGGCGACATCGCCTTCCGGCTGCACGACACGTTCGGCTTTCCCATCGACCTGACCGTGGAGCTGGCGGCGGAGTCCGGCGTGGCCGTCGATCGGGAAGGTTTCGAGCGGGCACTCGCCGAGCAACGCGAACGAAGCCGAAAGGGCACCAGGGCGGGCCTCTCGCGCCAGGCCGAGGCGGCGACGCTCTACCAGGGCCTCCTCGCACGCGCCGGCGGGACCGCCTTCCTGGGCTACGAGACCACAGCCGCCGAAGGCCGGGTGGTGGCCATCGTGCGCGACGGCGTCGAGTACGTGGAGCTGACCGGCCTGGGCGAGGCCGAGGTCGTGCTCGACCGAACGCCCTTCTACGCGGAGGGCGGTGGCCAGGTCGGCGACCGCGGTGAGCTGCGCGAACCGGGCGGCGGCTCGCCGCTCTTCAGCGTGGAGGACACGCAGCGACCCGTCGGCGGCCTGATCGTGCACCGTGGACGCCTGCACGGGCGGCTGCGCGTGGGCGCGACCGTGGCCGCCGAGGTGGATGCCGAACGTCGCGCGCGCACGATGCGCAACCACACCGCCACGCACCTCCTGCATCGCGCCCTGCGCAACACCGTCGGCGAGCGCGCCCGCCAGGCCGGTTCGCTGGTGACGCCCGACTATCTGCGCTTCGACTTCCCCTTCGAGCGGCACATCGACGACACGGAGCGCCGTGCCATCGAGGCCGAGGTACGCCGGATCGTGCGCGAGGACCGGCCCGTGCTGCCCGCCCTGATGACCATGGCCGAGGCCGTCGCTCTCGGGGCGGACGCGTTCTTCGACGAGAAGTACGGCGAGACCGTGCGAACCGTGGCCGTCGAGGATTACAGCCGCGAACTGTGTGGCGGCACGCACTGCCGGGCCACCGGCCAGATCGGTGGCTTTCACATCACCGCCGAGCGCAGCATCGGTTCGGGCATGCGGCGCATCGAGGCACTCACGGGCGACGCGGCCGACGCGCTGACGGCGGGGCGCTTTGCCAGCCTGGAACGCGCCGCCGTAGCCGCCGCGGCTCACTCGCTCGAGGCCGTGCCCGAGCGAGTGAGCGAACTGCAGGCGCGGGTGCGCGACCTGGAGGCGCGCCTGCGGGCCGGAGCGACGGCTGAGCGGCCCCGCCCCGGCGAGCTGGCCGCTCTGGCTCAGACCGTTGGCGCGGCACGCTATCTCGGCACGACCGTCGCCTTCGGATCGATGGCCGAGCTGAAGCTCTACGCCCGTGACGTGCGCGCAGCCCTCGGATCGGGCGTCATCGCGCTCGTCCTCGACGCCGACGAACCGCAGCTCTTCGTCACCGTCAGCGACGACCTGGTGGCCCGCGGCATCGGCGCGCACCGGCTCGTCGCGGCAGGTGCGCCGCACATTTCCGGCAAAGGCGGTGGGCGTCCACAGATGGCCCAGGCGCGCGGCATCGACCGGGCCGGGAGCGCAGAGGCGCTCATCGCGATCCGCCGGGCGATTGCCGAAGAGCTCGATGGCAAGGACAGCTGACGATGGCCTTCTGGCGCCGCTTCAAGTCGCGCGAGCAGGAAACAGGCGCGGCCGCCTGCACCGCGCTCGACGTCGGTACCGAATTCGCGAAGGCGCTCGTCTTCGAGCTCGGCGAGGACGGGGGCGGGGTCGTCCGCGGCGTGGGGCGGCAGCGACAGGGCCTCAGCCACATGCAGTCGGGCACGGTGGCCGACATCGATGCGGTCGTGGACAACTGCGCTCTGGCCCTCCAGGAGGCCGAGACGATGGCCGGCTTCCGACCGTCGCAGGTCATCATCGGCATCGCCGGTGAGCTGGTCAAGGGCTTCACCACCAGCCATGCCGTGGAGCGACGGCGGCCCGACTCGCCGATCTCCGACCAGGAGCTGCTGGGGCTCATCGACGGCGTGCAGCGCGAAGCACTCGTCGAGGCCGAGCGGGCCATCACGTGGGAGACCGGCCTGCCCAACGTGGATGTGCAACTCGTCCACGCCGCTGTCCGGGGCGCCCAGATCGACGGCTACGCGGTGACCAATCCGATCGGCTTCCAGGGCCGGCACGTCCGCATCAGCATCTTCAATGCCTTCGCGCCGCTGGTCCAGGTGGGAGCACTGCGGACCGTCGCCGCGCGGCTCGATCTGGAGCTGCTGGCAGTGGTCGCCGAGCCATACGCCGTGGCTCGCTGCCTCGGCAGCGAGGAGTCGTCCCTGGCCGGAGCGCTGTTCATGGATGTCGGCGGCGGCACGACCGACGTCGCGCTGGTGCGGCAGGGCGGCATCGAGGGCACGCGCATGTTCGCCTTGGGCGGTCGTGCCTTCACCAAGTCGCTGGCTGACCAGCTCGAGCTGCCCTTCGCCCGCGCCGAAGAGCTGAAGGTCGACTTCTCCCGGGGTTTGCCGGTCGAGGCGGCCGACGAGGTCGAACGCATCATCGCCGAGGATGTCACCGTCTGGGCCGCAGGCGTCGAGCTGGTGCTGGAGGAGCTCGCCGCGGGCGAACTTCTGCCCGGGCGCATCCACCTGTGCGGCGGCGGCTCCCGCCTGCCCCACATCCAGCGCGTCCTGGCCGACCCCGCCTTCGCTCGGCACATGCCCTTTGCGCGCCCACCGGAGGTCAGCGTCATCGCGCCCGCCGAAGTGATCGCCATCCGCGACGCCACGGAGCTGCTCATCGACCAGGCCGATGTGACCCCCATGAGCCTGGCCTACCAGGCCATCGAGATGGCCTCGACGGAATCCCCATTGGACACGGCGCTGCACCGCGTGCTTCGTCGCATGAAGGTCTGAACGTGACCGCGCTGTATCTCGATGGCGACGACGAGATCACCACGGCTGTCGGCCGCATCCGAGCCGCACAAGGCCCCGAGATCGCGCTCGTGCTGGTGCCCGGATCGCGCATCGGGACGTCGCGCATCAACTTCCGCCTGCTTGCCCGTGAGGCCCGTGATTCAGGGCGGGAGGTGGTCATCGTCACGGTCGACGCTGCCGTCCGTGCCATGGCCGTCTCGGCGGGCCTGTTCGCCTACGCCTCGGTCGCCGACTACGACTCCCGCGCCGACCCACCCTCGGCATCGTCGCCGGTCGTGCCGGTGCGAGCGCCGGCGCCGTCCGGCCAGCGGTCGGTCACCGGCAAGCCGATGGCCCAGGCGCCTCGCCGCCGCGGACGTCGCGGCGTGGCTCTGCTGTTGCTTCTGGCGACCGTGGCGCTGTCGGGTGCTGCTGCCATCTTCGTGCTGCCCACCGCGACCATCACCGTGGTGCCCCGGCTCGAGGTGGTGGGACCCGTGAGTCGCACCCTCGTGGCCGATCCCGAGGCGCCCGTCGCCGACCTTGCGACCGGCACGGTGCCGGCGCGGACGGTCGAGCTGGCGCTCGAGGCGAGGGACACGTTCGACGCGACGGGCGTCAAGGTCGCCGAGACTGCGGCGACGGGGACGGTGACGTTCGTCAACAGCTACACATTGGCATCGAGTTTCATCGCCGCCGGCTCGATCGTCGCGACGGCGTCCGGTGTCCGTTTTCGGACCCTCGCGGCGGTGACCGTGCCGCACGCCACATTCGCCCCGCCAGCCTTCGGCAAGGCGTCCGTGCGCGTCGAGGCCGTGGTGGCTGGCACAACGGGTAACGTGGCCGTCAATGCCATCAACAAGGTGCCGCCCGCCGCGGATGCCGGCCTGTTGGGCGTGGCCAACGGCGCCGCCACCAGTGGCGGCACTCATACCGAGACGAAGCAGATCACGCGGGCGGACGTCGATGCGGCCTTGGCCGCCCTGACCGTCGGACTGCAGGCCCAGCTCGAAGCGGTGCTGCTGGCGCCGGAGACGGTACCTGCTGGTGCGACGCTCATCCCCGAGACCGCCGCGATCGGTGACGCGCGGGCTGAGCCAGCGATAACCGGGCTGCCAGGCAGCGAAGTCCCGACCTTCGCGCTCGCCCTGTCCGCCGCCGCGACGGTGTTGGCCGTTGACAGCGCGCCGCTCGAGACGTTGGCCGACCAGATCCTGCAGGCCGCGGTGCCGACCGGCAGCCAGTTCCTGGCCGGTTCCGCCCAACGTGTCATCGACCCTCCGGCGGTCCAGGCCGGCGTGGTCACGTTCGTCGTCCGCGTCTCCGGTCAAGCGTCGCGGCCCCTCGATGCCGAGGCGCTGCTGGCCTCCGTCAGCGGGCATCCGGTGGCCGAGGCGCGCACCATCCTCGAGACGTTTGGTACGGTGACCATCGTGACCTGGCCCGGGTACGTGGACACCATTCCCACCCTTGGCGGACACGCCACGCTCACGGTGTCCGCGCCCGGTTCGAGTGCGACGCCGTGACTCGTCTGCTCGGCATCGATCTCGGCGAGCGACGAATCGGCCTCGCCGTCGGCGACACGAGGTCGCTCACCTCCCGGGCGCTGGCCACCATTCGCCGGGACTCCGCGGAGCGAGGTGTGGAGACGCTCGCGCGGATCATCCGCGAGCAGCGCATCGATGCCCTGGTCGTCGGCCTGCCGCTCCTGCCCGGCGGATCCGAGGGCGCCCAGGCCGACGCGACACGCGCGTGGGTCAACGAGGTCGCGGCCCGGCTCGGCCTTCCCTTCACCTACCGGGATGAGCGCGGCACGAGCGTCGCTGCGGAGGCCGACCTCGGCCCCCTCGCCCGCGGCAGATCCGGTGGAGTGCCATCGATGGCGGCGCGGAGGCAGCGCCGCTCCCGGATCGATCGCGAGGCGGCGCGCCGCATCGTCCAGGCCGAGATGGACGCAGGCGTCCTGGTGCGCCCGTGAAACGGCCCGGCGGAGATCGCCGCATGGCCCGACCGACCGGGCCGCGGCCGGGGACCCTCTCCCGGTTGGACGTCACCGACCAGCGATCACACCAGGGACCGCGACGGAGTGCCCGGCTCGCCCCCTGGGTTGCCTTGCTCGCCCTCGCCGCGCTCATCGTCGTCGGTGGCCTGACCGTGCTGCGGCCGGTCATCGGTGAGTGGGCACTCGGCCTGGCCAAGTCGAACCCGCAGGCGCTGACCGTGCCGTTCGTGGCCGACCTGGTCGGGCAGCAGCTCGGCGAGCGGGTCAGCGCGCCTGCCGGGACCGATGGTTCGCCCGTGGCCTTCGAGGTCAAGACCGGCGCCAATGCTGCCCAGGTCGCCGGCGCGCTCCACGATGCGGGGCTCATCGCGGACGCCTTCGTGTTCCAGTACCTGGCCGTCACCAGCGGCCAGGCGACGAGCATCGAGGCTGGCGTCTACGAGCTGCGCAAGACGATGTCACCCAAGGAAGTCCTGAAGAGCCTCCAGTCGGCGCAGGTCGTGCCCGTGAAGGTGGGTTTGCGCGAGGGCCTGCGCATCGAACAGATCGCGGCGTACCTCCAGACGCTGCCGCTCCCGCCGGGCACGGCGCGAGAGTTCTACGATCTGGCGCATGCGCCGACTGCTGCGCTGAGGACCGACTTCGACTTCCTCGCCACGCTGCCGGAAGGACGCTCGCTGGAGGGCTTCCTTGGCGCCGGCACCTTCGACGTCTACCCGTGGGCGAGCGGCGAGGACATCGTGCGCCTGCTCCTTGGGCAGTGGCGTCGATTGATCGAGGCGGCCGACCCGATCGCGGCCGCCGACAAGGCCGGTCTGGATTTCTACGATGTGCTCACGGTGGCGAGTGTCGTCGAGCGCGAGGCCGGCGTCGATGCCGATCGCGCTCGCATCGCCGGCGTCTTCTGGAATCGCGTCCGCGTGAAGATGGCGTTCCAATCGGACGTGGTGGTGATCTATGGCTGGGACACCATCGAGCTCTCGAAGCTCGACTTCAGCGCGTGGAAGAAGTACTTCTTCTGGGCCACCATCGGACAGCCCTTGGCCGATCTCGTGTTCCCTGACGAGCTGGCCGGCTACCAGAGCTACCAGCACGTCGGCATGATCGCCGGTCCTATCGTCACGCCCACGCTCAAGTCGATCGAAGCGGCGATCGCGCCCGATATCAAGGACGGCTACCTCTTCTTCGTGCTCAAGAACGATGGTTCACGTACGGTGGCCTTCGCCAAGACCTTCGCCGAGCACCAGCGTAACGTGCGCAAGTACCTGCCCTGACCGCCGCCGGCCAGGTCGTCCGCGACGGGGATCTGCGCCGCTGGGCGGAGGGCGACCGTGCGGCGCGGCCCCGCCGACTCGAGCGTCTCCGAGCGCGCATGGCAGCGGCCGGCGCCGACGCCTACCTTGGCGTACGGCGCGAGAACACCCGCTACCTCACCGGATTCGTGCTCGGCGAGGGCGAGGAGAAGGTGGCCGGCACCTCCGGCTGGTTTCTGGTCACGCCGGACGAGGTCGTCGTGCTGGCCGACACGCGCTACGCCCAGCAAGCGGCCGAGGAGTGTCCCGACGCGCGCATCGCCGATGTGTATCACGACCTCGCGACGCGCTGGCCGGACCTGGTGGCCGGTCGTCGACGCGTGGCCGCGGAGGCCGGTTTCATCGCCCAGTCCACCTGGTCACTGCTGGCCACGGCGATGCCCTCGCTCGACCTGCTGCCCATCGATGGTTGGATCGAGAGTGATCGCGCGGTCAAGGAACCGTCGGAAGTGGAGCGTGTCGCGGCCGCCTGCGCCGTCGCCGATGCTGCCCTCACGCGTCTGTTGCCTCAGGTCCGGCCCGGCATCACCGAGGCCGAGCTGGCCCTCGCTCTGGAATGGGAGATGCGCTCCAACGGGGCGGAGGCGCTGGCGTTCGACGTGGCCTGCCTGGCCGGCCCTCGCGCGGCGCTACCGCATGGCTCCCCCGGGGCGCGGCCGGTGATGGCCGGCCAGGTGCTGCTGTTCGACTTTGGAGCGCAGGTCGGCGGCTACCGCAGTGACATGACGCGCACGCTGTTCGTTGGCGAGCCGGTCGAACGCGATCTTGCCGTCTACCGGCTGGTCGCCGCAGCTCAGGAGGCCGCCATCGAGACGCTTGCGGAGGCCGCGACCCGCGGGCAGTCGCCGAGCGGCCGAGCCATCGATTCGGTCGCGCGTGCCGTCATCGTGGCCGGTGGGCACGGCCCGCATTTCGGCCACGGCCTCGGGCATGGCATCGGCCTCGCCACGCACGAGCTGCCCGGGCTTGGCCAGAGGGCCGCCGACGAGCCCCTGCCGTGGCCGACGGTCTTCTCGGTCGAGCCGGGCGTCTATCTCCCCGGCCAGACCGGCGTGCGCATCGAGGACCTGGTTGCCTTCGACCCGTCGGTCGGGCGCTGCGAGCTCTTGACGCGCTTCCCGCGCGAGGTCACCGTCGTCGGCGTCTGAACTCGGCTCCGGACCGGATGAGGACCCCTGTCGGCTACAATCGGCGCCCACAAGGAGTCGCCCCGCCCCATGGTTTCCACCAGCGACCTGCGCAAGGGCATCGCCATCGAGCTGGATGGCGAGCTGTGGCAGATCCTCGACTACCACCACATCAAGATGGGCCGCGGCTCGGCCCAGGTGAAGCTCAAACTGCGCAACGTCAAGCGCGGCCAGACCGTCGAGCGCAGCTTCCAGGCCGGCGACAAGTGGCCGCGCGCGTATCTGGACAAGCGCCAGGTCCAGTTCCTGTACCGCGACGGCGAAGACTTCCACTTCATGGACACCGAGTCGTACGACCAGTTCACGCTCACCGCGGAGCAGCTCGACGACGCCGTGAACTACCTCAAGGACGGCCTGCTGGTCGATCGCACCAGCTACCAGGGCGACACGATCGGCGTCGAACTGCCCATCAGCGTGGACATGCTGGTGACCGAGTCCGAACCTGGTTTCGCCGGCGACACGGCCACCGGCGCGCGCAAGCTGGCCACCATGCAGACCGGGCTGGTGGTACAGGTGCCGCTCTTCGTCGTCGAGGGCGACACGATCCGCATCGACACCCGCACCGGGGAATACCAGACCAGGGTCTGAGGACCCTCCATTGGGGCGCGACACCCCGGGAACCCGCCGAGTACAGCCGATATGCTCACTTCCGCGGGCGTGCAGAGCGGTTGTAGCCCGGAGACGACGAGGAGGTGCCCATGGAAGGTGGCGTGCTCGAGATGCGGCTGGTGGTGACAGCGCCCGACTACGCGGCCGCCATCGCCTTCTACCGCGACATGCTCGGGATGCCGGAGCTGGGCGTGTTCACTTCGCCCGGGGGCGGACGGGTGACGATCCTCGACGCGGGCCGCGCGACGCTCGAGCTGGCCGACCCTGCCCACGCGGCCTACGTCGACGAGGTCGAGGTGGGCCGGCGCGTGGCCGGTCACGTGCGGGTGGCGTTCCAGGTCCCCGACGCTGCGGCGGCGACCGATCGATCAGTCGCCGCAGGTGCGGAACTGATCGCGTCCCCCGTCGAAACGCCGTGGCGATCCCTAAATGCGCGGCTGAACGGACCGGCCGGACTGCAGCTCACGCTCTTCGAGGAGTTGGACGCGCCGGCCTGACCACGTCTGGGAATCATCCACGCGGGGCCGGCTGGGTCGAGTTCGCCAAGTCCGCGCCCGGCGGGGTGGTCGCCGCCGATCGGCGCGGCGTGACGCCGCCGGCTCGCTACGATGGGCTGGTGACGTACGACCCGGAGCGGCCCTGGAACGCCTGGCTCGAGTCTGACTCCGGGGCGGCCGATCCGACCGCGAACACCGCCTCCGGGCCACGAATCCGCAGCGTCGCCGAACTGACCCGGCTGGTGCGCGAGCGGCTGCGCGATGCCCCGGGGCTGCGCGACGTGTGGGTCGAGGGCGAGATCGGGCAGGTCAGCGTCAGCGCCGCCGGTCATGCCTACCTGACCCTCAAGGACGACCGCGCGCAGCTGCGCTGCGTGATCTTCCGCGACGACCGGCTACGCATCCCCTTCGCGCCGCAAACGGGCCTGCGCGTGGTGGCCCACGGCCGCCTCGATGTCTTCGAGCAGCAGGGCGTGTACCAGTTCTACGTGGACAGTCTGCAGCCGGCTGGTTTCGGTGATCTGGCCCTGCGCCTGGAGGCGATGAAGGCCAGGCTTGCCGCTGAGGGCCTCTTCGACGCCGCCCGCAAACGTCCTCTGCCGCCGTGGCCGGCCAGCATCGGTGTCGCCACCAGCGAGACCGGCGCCGTGTTGCACGACATCCTGCAAGTGCTGCAAAGGCGCTGGCCGCGGGTTCGCGTCGTCTTCTCACCCTGCCTTGTACAGGGCGAAGCTGCGCCGACGGCGATCATCGCGGCCCTGCGCCGCCTTGAGCGCTGGATCGACGCGAGCAGCGGACGCGGCGTGGACCTTGTCATCGTGGCCCGTGGCGGAGGATCCCTCGAGGACCTCTGGCCCTTCAATGACGAGCGCGTGGTGCGTGCCGTGGCCGCCTTTCCGCGGCCGGTCGTGGCGGGTATCGGCCATGAGACGGACGTGACCCTGGTCGATTTCACCGCCGATGTGCGGGCCGCGACGCCGTCGGTGGCGGCGGAGTTGGCGGTGCCATCGCGCGACGAGCAGGGGACCCGCCTGCTGACCCTGCGCGGCAGCCTGCACAGAGCAGGCACGCGGGCGCTGGCCACGCAGCGCATCGCGCTGGAAGCGGAGCGACGAGCGCTCGACACGTTGCGGCCGTCCGCTGTCCTGACCGCCGAGCGCGAACGGATCGGGCTGCTCCTGGACCGTGCGACCCGTGCCATCCAGGAACGCCTCTCGACCGATCGTGCCCTGCTGGGTCGCAGCGCGGACCGGCTGCCGCGGCTGGCGCAGGCGCGTACGATGCTGGCTGGCACCGACTTGCGCTCGGCCGCGCGCGCGCTGGGCGCGCTGAGCCCGTTCGCCACCCTGGAGCGCGGTTATGCCATCGTGCGGCGGGCGGACGGCAGCGTCGTGCGCAGCGCCCTTGAGCAGCGACTCGGCGACCCGCTCGAGGTCCGGCTCGCACAGGGCGGGTTGGACGTGCGCGTGGAGCGCGTGCGAGACTCTGCGCCGTGACGGATGACCTGAACGCCGCGCTTGCCGCACTGCCCTTCGACGAGGCCCTGGCCGAACTCCAGTCGGTGGTCGGCCGTCTCGAGGGTGGCGGGTTGCCGCTGGAGGCCTCGATCGCTCTCTACGAGCGGGGGGTGGCGCTGCACGAGCACTGTGCCCGCCTGCTGGGCGATGCCGAGCTGCGCGTCCAGCGCCTTGTCGAGGATGCCGCCGGTGCCCTGCGCGCGATCGATCTCGACCCGGGTGACGCCGCCCGCTGAGTCGTGGGCGCACAGGGCAAAGCCCGTAGAATGCGAGGCGACGCCGCGTCCGCCACAGCCAGCCGCCTCCGGGCGTCTCCCGATCGACCCCCGCCCTCGCATTGGAGCGTCGAAACCCGTTGGCGATCCTTGCCTCCCTCGCCGGCCCGGCCGACCTGAAGCGTCTCGGCGACGCCGAGCTGACGCAGCTCTGCGCCGAGATGCGCACGACCATCATCGAGACCGTGGCCGAGACCGGCGGACACCTGGGCAGCTCGCTGGGCGTGGTCGAGCTGGCGGTCGCGCTGCATCGGCTCCTCGATAGCCCCACCGACCGCATCGTTTGGGATACCGGCCACCAAACCTACCCGCACAAGCTGCTCACGGGTCGCTATGGCCGCTTCGCGACGCTGCGCCAGATGGGCGGGCTGAGCGGCTTCCCGCGGCGCAGCGAGAGCCCCCACGACGTCTTCGACGGTGGGCATGCCGGCACGGGGCTGTCGATCGGGGAAGGACTGGCATTGGCGCGGGACGCGCGCGGCGGCAGCGAGCGCATCGCCGTCGTGGTGGGCGATGCGGCCGTCTTCGCGGGCCTCTCCGCCGAGGCCCTCAACGACATCGGCCACCGCCGGACGCGCATGCTCATCGTGCTCAACGACAACGAGATGAGCATCTCCCCGTCCGTTGGTGCGCTCAGCCATTACCTGTCGCGCATCAAACTGTCCGGCACATGGCGCGATTCGAAGCGCGTCTACGACCGCCTGGTGGGAGCGGTGCCGGGCATCGGCCCGACGCTGTTGGAGTTGTCGCGGCGGCTGCGTGCTTCGGTGGTGAACTTCGCCCAACCCGGCCAGCTCTTCGAAGACCTGGGCATCACCTACATCGGACCGGTACCGGGACATGACCTACACGCGCTCGATGCGACCCTGCGGCGCGCCCTCGAACAGGAAGGTCCTGTGCTCGTCCACGTGCGCACCCAGAAGGGCAGAGGCTATCGCCCCGCCGAGGCCGACCAGGTCAGCTTCCATGGCGCCGCCCTGCCGCCGATGGCCGCCCACCACGGTAGCAATGGCTCCGGCTCCGAAGGGGACGCCACGCTGTCCGCCGAGCAGGCCGCCTTGGTGCGGGCCAAGCCGCCCAACTACACCGCAGTGGTGGCCCAGGAACTGATCGCCATCGCGGAGGCGGATGCGCGCGTGGTCGCCATCACCGCGGGCATGCCCACCGGCACCGGGCTGAGCCGTTTCGGCGCGCGCTTCCCGGGTCGGATGTTCGACGTCGGCATCGCCGAGCAGCATGCCGTGACGCTCGCCACGGGCATGGCCATCGGCGGCCTGCGGCCCTTCGTGGCCGTCTACTCGACGTTCCTGCAGCGGGCCTTCGACCAGCTCATCCACGACGTCTGCCAGAACGATCAACCGGTCGTCATCGGCGTGGACCGGGCCGGGCTGGTGGGCGAGGACGGCACCAGCCACCAGGGCATGTTCGCGATCGCCGCACAGCGGCAGATGCCCAACCTCGTGATCGCCTCGCCAAAGGACGAGCAAGAGGCTCGTCGCCTGCTGCGCACGGCGTTCGGGCAGGATCACCCCTTCGCGCTGCATTACCCGCGTGATGCCGGCCTGGACCTGCCCGCGGTCGCGCCGACGCCGATCCCGCTCGGCAGCGCCGAGCTGCTGCGCGAAGGCGCGGACGTGCTCATCGTCGGGTTCGGGCCGATCGTGATGCGCGCCCTGGCCGCCGCCGAGGCGCTCGCCGCGGACGGTGTCGAGGCTGGTGTCGTCAACGCACGCTTCGCCAAGCCGCTCGACCGCGAGCTGCTGCTGCAGCATGCCGCGGGCAAGCAGCTGATCATCACGGTGGAGGAGGGCACCGTCACCGGCGGCTTCGGCAGCGGCGTACTGGAGTTTCTCGCCGAGGCCGGTCTGAACGACCCGACGCTACGCGACATCCCGGTGCGCATCGTGGGCCTGCCCGCCGACCGGTTCGTGGAGGGCGGCTCGGTGACCGATCTCCGTCGCGCGTCAAGACTCGATAGCGAGGGCCTGGCCGCCCAGTTCCGGGAGGCCCTGGCGGCGGTGGCAGCCGCGTCGACCCTCGAGGTGCCGTCCGCCTGAGCCGCCTGCGCCTCGACCAGCTCGTCCTGGAGCGCGGCCTTTCCGCCACGCGGTCTCATGCGCACGCGTTGCTCCTTGCGGGGCGCATCCGGGTCGGGTCCGGGGACGCCGCTCGGACGGACCGCAAGCCGGGCGACGTGGTCGATGCGGCAACCGTCCTCGAACTCGTCGCGCGCGCGCCATTCGTCTCCCGCGGGGGCGAGAAGCTGGCCGCCGCCCTCGATGCCTTCGGCCTCGATCCGGCGGGTCGTGTCTGCCTCGATGTCGGTGCCTCGACGGGCGGTTTCACCGACTGCCTGTTGCAGCGTGGCGCGAGCCGCGTCTATGCTCTCGACGTGGGCCGTGGTCAGCTCGCCGAGTCGCTTCGTGCAGATCCACGCGTCGTCTCGCTCGAGCGCACGCACGCGCGCCGGCTCGACCCCGCAGACCCCGAAGCGATCTTGCTCCCGGAGCGCTCGCAGTTGATCGTCATCGATGTCTCCTTCATCTCACTGACCCGCATCCTGCGGGGCGCGATGGCCTGGCTGGCGCCGGGCGGAGACGTGGTCGCGCTGATCAAGCCGCAGTTCGAGTCGACGCCGCGCGAAGTGCCCGGTGGGGTGGTGCGCGATCCGGCCGTGCAGCGGGCTGCCGTGACCCGGGTCCGTGGGCACGCCCAGCAGGTCGGTCTCGAGGTTCGCGGCGAGATCGAGTCGGTGCTGGTGGGCCCGGCCGGGAACCACGAATTCTTCCTGCACATGGCGCTGCCGGCATGACCCGCATCGGTTTTGCCGTCAACCCGACCAGCGAGGCGGCCCGGGCGATGGGCGAGCGGGCACTGGCCTGGTGCCGCCAGCGCAGTGTGGCGGCGTGGATGGACGAGGCTGAGGCAACGGCCGGGCTGACCACGGAGCTGGTCAGCACGGACGTGCTGGTCGTGCTCGGCGGCGACGGCACCTTCCTGCGCGCCGCACGCGCCGTGGCGGACGTGGACGTGCCCATCCTGGGCATCAACTCCGGCAAGGTGGGCTTCCTCTCGAAGGCGGAGGGGGCGCAGCTCGAGTCGGTGCTCGAACTGCTGGTCGAGGGCGCCTACTCGCTCGAGGAGCGCATGGTCCTCGAAGCGACCGTTCGACACGCCGGGGGAGCGGCGAAGGCGCCGGCCTTCGTGGCACTCAACGAGGCCGCCATCGTGCGCGGCTCGCAGGCCAGGGTCGTACGGCTCGAGGTGGCCGTCGATGAGTCGCACCTCGCCACCTACATCGCCGACGGCCTCGTGGTGTCCACGCCGACCGGCTCGACCGGCTACTCGTTCAGTGCCGGCGGCCCCATCCTCGATCCCACCAGCCGAAACATCGTGGTCACTCCGGTCGCCGCCTACCTGGCCGGCATCCGCTCGGTCGTGGTCAGCCCCCGGCACACCATCACCGTGCGCATCGAGGCGGCCTACGACGTGCTTATCAGCATCGATGGTCGTGAGGAGGCACCCCTCGCCGTCGGCGACTCGGTCGTGGTGCGGCCTCGAGAGCGTCCCATCCGCTTTGTGCAACCGCGCGGCGCCCTGCCTTTCTGGGACCTGCTGCGCCGGAAGGTCGAGCTGCTGCCGTCGTGACGCGTCGCGAGCGGCGGGGCCGCGCCGCGTGATCGTCCCCGTCTCCTTCGAGGAAGCGGTCGCCGCCTACCTCGACCACCTGCGCATCGAACGCGGCCTCTCCCGCCACACGCTGAGCGCCTACGCGTCCGATCTGCGCCTCTTCGCGCACGGTGCTCCGGACATGGCGGAGTGGGCTCGGCATGCGGAACCGGCGCGCGCGTACATCGCGGCCCTGGGGCGCCGCGCCCGGCCGCTGCGGCCCACCACCCGGCGGCGCAAGGCAGCCGTCGTGCGCGCCTTCTACCGTTTCGCCTTCAACGAGGAGTTGATCGGCTCGGACGTGGCTGGCCTGCTCGACCTGCCGCGCCCCACGCGGCGCCTGCCGGACACGCTCGACGTGGCCCAGGTCGAGGCGCTTCTCGCGGCGCCGGATCCGGCCACGCCGCTTGGCTTGCGCGACCGGGCCCTGCTCGAGCTGCTGTATGCCTCCGGCCTGCGCGTCTCGGAGGCGCTGGGCCTCGATCGCCAGGACCTGTCCCTCGAGGGTGCCTTCGTGCGCGTGATGGGCAAGGGGGACCGAGAACGCATGGTGCCCGTCGGCGACCTCGCGCTCGACGCCCTGGAGCGCTACCTGAACGAGGTGCGTCCGGGCTGGGTCGGTGGCCGGGACGCGGGCCTCGCACGTGGCGGTCCGCTCTTCGTCTCGAGTCGCGGTCGGCGTCTGGGCCGGATGGCCGCGTGGCGGACCATCCAGCTGGCCGCACGGCAGATCGGATTCGCCGAGCATGTCACGCCGCACACCTTGCGCCATTCCTTCGCCACGCACCTGCTGGAGGGCGGCGCCGACCTGCGGGTCGTTCAGGAACTGCTCGGGCATGCGAGTATTACCACGACCCAGCTGTACACCCACCTGACAGGCGAGCGGATCAAGCAGGTCTACGCGCGGGCGCACCCGCGCGCGTAGGCCGCAAAGGAGCGATCAAGATGCGCTACGCGGACACGCTCTTGGCCGACGGAGAGGTCGTCTCGCTGCGCGCTCGGCAACATTGGCTGGCGCTCCTGCTGGAGGCGCGATGGGCCATCCTCGCATTCGGGGTGGGCATCGTGGCCCTGGTGGCCGTCTTCATCGTGCCGCTACAGGGTGCTGCCCGCGACGTCGCCTCCTCCATCGCCCTGATCGCCATCGTGGTCGGCATGGTGGTCCTCTTCATCCACGCCTGGCGCTGGTGGGCACAGGACTACCTCGTCACCAATCGTCGCATCCTCAAGGTCGAAGGCGTCTTCAGCAAGCGGTCCGCGGACAGCGCGCTGGAGAAGATCAACGATGCGGTGCTGACGCAGGGCATCCTGGGTCGATTGCTCGGATACGGCGATCTGGACATCCTCACCGCCGCGGAGACGACGACCGACAGTTATCGCATGCTCGCCGACGCTCCCGGCTTCAAGCGCGAGATGCTCAACGAGAAACACGCCCTCGAGACCGAGATCTCGAGCAGCCGAGCGCCAAGCCCGCCGCTGCGCGCCGTCCCACCGGCGCCCGCCGTCACGCCCGCGGCTGCGCCCACGACCAACGTGGTCGATCCCGACGCCATCGCCCGCACAGTGGCGCGCCTGGCCGACCTCCGTGACCGTGGCGCCATCAGCACCGAGGAGTACGACGCCAAGAAGCGCGAGCTCCTCGACCGACTCTAACCGGCGTGGACTCCCTGCTTCTGGCCAAGCTGGCGGCGGCGGCGATCATCCTGCTGGTCGGCTTCCCGATCCACGAGTTCAGCCACGCCTTCGCGGCCGACCGTCTCGGCGACCGCACGGCGCGCTACCAGGGTCGCCTGAGCCTCGATCCACGCCGCCATTTCGATCCTCTGGGCGGGTTGATCCTCGTGCTCACCACGGTCGGCGCAGGCTTGACCATCGGCTGGGCCAAGCCCACGCCGGTCAACCCGCGCAACCTCGCCCACGGCCACCGCGGCGAGGCCATCGTGGCGCTCGCCGGCCCCACTTCCAACCTCATGCTGGCCGCCGCCGCGGCGATCTCCATCCGCGTCATCGACGCTTCGCCGGCCATGGCCGATGCGATCGCGAGCAGCGACCTGCTGGTGATGACGTACTTCGTATTGATCTATTTCGTCAAGATCAACGTTCTCCTCTTCGTGTTCAACCTGCTGCCCATCCCGCCGCTCGACGGCTGGGCCGTGCTGAAGGGCCTCGTGAGCTCCTCGACCGCCTATCAGTTTCGCCAGGTCGAGCAGTACGGCATCTTCCTGTTGCTGGCCGTCGTCTTCTTCGGCGCCCGCCTCATCCTGCCCATCTTCGATGTCATCTTCGCGTTGCTCACGGGCCGTCCCAGGGGATGATCTCGTGGTGGGCGGGCAAGCTCCGCCGTGTTGTCCGCCACCTGACTGGTCGCGTATCGGACGCCGAGCGCTCCGTCCTGGCGGCGTGGTTGACGCCCGCCCAGCTCGCCCTCTTCGGGACGATGCACCGGGCGGATCAGCGCCACGGCCTTGACGTCGTGGCGGACCTCCACGCGGCCGGCCACGGCGATCCGGACCTGTTGCTCGCGGGCCTGCTCCACGACGCCTCGAAGGGTCGCACCGTCGGTGTCTGGCATCGGGTGGCCTGGGCGCTCGGCGAGCGTTACGGCGTGCACATCCATCGGATCGCCTCCCGCCTGCCCGGCTTTGCGGCGGCGTTGGTGCGCATCCGCGAACACCCCGAGCACTCGGCGGAGCTGTCCGTGGCGGCGGGCTGCAGTGCGCGCACCGCGGAGTTGATCCGCCACCAGGCGGCGCCCACCGATCCTGCCGCCGGTGAGGCCCTGCGTCTCGCCGACCTGCGCAATTGATGGCGGGCGCACCCGTCCCGGTGCTGCCCCAGCGGCAGCGCCCTGCCGTCTCGTTCAGCCTGGACCGCCGTCCCGACGCGGCCACGCAGGTGCACCTTGACGCCTTCGAGGGACCCCTCGGGCTGATGCTGGCCCTCATCGAAGCGCGCCAGCTTGATGTCCTGAGCGTGCGCCTTGGAGATCTCGCCGGTGCCTTCCTCGACGCGCTCGCGGCGTTGCCCGGTGACCGGCTGCCGCACCTGAGCACGTTCGTGACGGTCGCCGCCCAACTCATCCTGATCAAGTCGCGCGCCCTCCTGCCGCAGGCCCCCGGGCCGATCGGTACCGTCCCCGATGTCGGCGTCGACCCTGAGGAGGAATTGCGCAGCCGTCTTGTGCTCTATCGCCTCTATCGCGATGCCGGCGCCGCCCTGGCTGCTCGTCTCGAGGGCGGTGGCGTCCTGTTCCACCGCGAGGTGGTGGCGGCCACCGCTGCAGGACTGGCCGGTGCCCGAGCGGCAGACGTGGTGCCGCTCGACGCCGGGCTGCTCGTCGCGGCGCTGGTGAAAAGCGCACGACTCATCCCGCCGCTGCCGCTGCCGCCGCAACTCGTGGGGCGAACGCTGACGCTGGCCGAGCGCGCAGACGCCATCCGCGCCGCGTTGCGCGGTGCGCCGCAGATCATCCTCCAGGAGTTGCTGGCCGGGGTGCACGATCGCGTCATGCTCGCGGTCACCTTTCTGGCCCTGCTCGAGCTGGTCAAGCGGCGCGAGGTCACCGTCGAGCAGGACGTGCCCTGGGGGCCCATCCGGTGCCGGTTGGTCGGGGCCCGCGTCGATGCGGTCCGTGCTGCCGCCGAACCCATCGACGAGTCGCTGGCCGACTTCGCCTGATTCGATGGACCAGCCCATCCAACCGCCCCAGGCCGCGCCCGATGCCGACGCCGAGGCCGTCGACCGACTTGCCGGCGCTGCTCCGGGCCCCGGTGCGGCGGAGCTGTCGCTGGTGCAACTCGAAGCGCTGCTCTTCGTCGCCGAGCGGCCGCTCGCTCGTCGCGAGATCGCAAACCTGGCCGGCGTGGATCTCGAGACCGTCGACGCTCGACTCGGTGATCTCGAGGTGGCGCTGCGCGAGCGTGGCGTGCGCCTGCTCGTGTCCGGCGACCACGTCGAGCTGGTCACGGCGCCCGAGGCCGGCCCGCTCGTCGCCCGTCATGTCGGGGCGGCTGGTGTGCGGCTGTCGCCCGCGGCGCTCGAGACGCTGGCCGTGGTGGCCTATCGACAGCCGGTGACCCGAGGCGTTGTCGAGCGCATCCGCGGCGTGGACTCGGACTATGTGGTGCGCAGCCTGCTGCATCGCCGGCTCATCGCCGAACAGGGTCGCGCCCTCACGCCCGGCCGGCCGATATTGCTGGGGACGAGCTTCGAGTTCCTGGAGCGTTTCGGGCTGACCTCGCTCGAGGAGCTGCCGCCGCTCGATGCGGAGACGGCCGCCCGCCTCGTTGACGATGGGGCTGCACCCGCGGGCGGCGCGCTCGACGATGCCTGAGGCGCGCATCCAGAAACTGCTTGCCGACGCCGGGATCGCCTCGCGCCGGGCGTCGGAGGCGCTGGTTGCGGCGGGCCGCGTGACCGTCGACGGCCGTCCCGCGCTCGTGGGGGAGCGGCTGGACCCGGCCATCCATGCCATCGCCGTGGACGGCCGTCCCCTGCCGGCGGCGAGCTCGCACATCCACGTGGTCCTGAACAAGCCGGCCGGGGTGACTTCGACCGTGCGCGATCGCCACGCCGAGCGGACGGTCCTGGACCTGGTGCCCGCGGCCTTGCTGCGACGGGCCGGGCGGATCTACCCGGTGGGCCGTCTCGACCGCGATTCCGAGGGCCTGCTGCTGCTCACCAACGATGGAGCGTGGGCCGAGAGATTGGGACATCCCCGCTACGGCGTCGAGCGCGAGTACGCCGCCGGTCTCGCCGCCCCGCTCACGCCGGACCAGGCGCGGCAGCTGCGCGATGGCGTGCCCCTCGACGAGGGACTCGCCCGCGTCTCCGGGTTGCGCCCGGCGACGGGGCCGGAGATGGCGAAGCTGGCCACACTGATCGCGCCCCCGCCTGAGGGGCTGCACTGGTATCGGTTGACCGTGGCGCAGGGCTGGCGGCGCCAGTTGCGCCGGGTCCTGGCTGCCGTCGGTGCCCCGGTGGCGCGACTCGTCCGTGTGCGCATCGGCACGCTGCGCCTCGAGGGGCTGAGGCCTGGCGAAATGCGCGAGCTGGCGCCGCGCGAGCGGGAGCGCCTGGGCAATCTGGGTCGAGCAGCCCTCGCCGAGGCCGCGGTAGCGATCCCGGGCTCGACGCGGCACGGCTTGGTGGTCAGCCTCGACGGCCCTGCATCGAGCGGCAAGAGCAGCGTGGGGGCAGCGGCGGCGGCGGCGCTTGGTTATCGCTTCTGCGATACCGGGCTCCTCTATCGGGCCCTGACCTGGCTGGCCCTGGAACACGGCGCCGATCTCGCTGACGGAGCGGCGCTGGCCGCCTTGGTGCCCCAGATCAGCCTCGCGGCGGACGCCGAAGGCCGGCTCACGCGCGTGCACGTCGGGCGTCGCGACGTCAGCGCCGACGTCCAGGGCGGTCGCGTGGACCGCCAGGTGAGCGCGGTCGCGCGTCAGCCGGAGGTGCGCGCCGCGCTCCTGCCCCGCCAGCGCGAGCTGGCGAGAGGCGGCCGCATCATCATGGCCGGCCGCGACATCGGCACGATCGTGCTGCCCGACGCCGACCTGAAGCTATGGCTCGAGGTCTCGGTCGACGAGCGTGCGCGCCGACGCGCCCAGGAGCGTGGGCACGCATCTGGTTCGGCCAAGGCCGCGGCGATCCTTGTCGAGCTACGCGAGCGCGATCAAGTGGACACCGCGCGGGCAGTCGCCCCATTGCGCATGCCGCCGGGGGCGGTCGTCATCGAGAGCAACGGGCGCGAACTGGCCGAGACCGTGGCCGAGGCCGTGGCCGCCATCGTGGCCGCCGTCCGGGGCCGGGCGCCGCAGTCGTGACCGAGTCGAAGCCGCTGGTGGTACTGACGCGCACCACGCGCTTCATGCGCCTCGTGGCGTCGTCCTTCCGCGTGATCTTCCGCGTCGTGTCGCGCGTGCGTGTGGAGGGCCTCGAGCTCGCTCCCCGCAGCGGGCCCTTGATCGTCGTCGCCAACCACACCACCGTCGCCGACCCGCCACTGGTCGCCGCCTGGCTGCAACCCGCCCTGGGCCGGCCGATCCAGTTCATGGCCAAGGAGCAGCTGTTCGCCACGGCGTTGCGGCCGGTGTTGCGCGTCTTCGGGGCGGTACGCGTGCGCGCCGGAGGCTCGGACGTGGAGGCCTACCGAGCCGGCCTGTCGGTGCTCCACGGTGGCGGCGTGCTGGGCCTCTTCCCCGAGGGCACCCGCAGCGCCGACGGCATCATCGCCGCACCGCACATCGGCGCGGCCATGCTCGCGGCACGGAGCGGCGTGCGCGTGCTGCCCATCGGCGTGTCGGGGGGCCATCGACTGCTACCGCCCGGCGCGCGCCTGCCGCGCTTCGGCGTTCGGCTCACCCTCCGCGTCGGTGCACCGTTCTCGGTCACGCTCGACTCCGCTCTCGACCGGCGCGCCGCGGTCGAAGCTGCCGCGGACGCGATCATGGACCGCGTCGCTGCGCTCGTGGAGCCGGATCAGCGCCCTCGGGCCAGCTGAACAAGGGGGGCGTGCCGACGCCACCGGCGCGCTAGCATGCGGACGTGCGCATCGAGCTGAATTGCGACGCGGGTGAGAGCTACGGCGCCTGGCAGATGGGCCAGGATGAGCGGCTGATCCCGCTGGTCAGCGCCGTCAACATCGCCTGTGGCGCCCATGCCGGCGATCCGGTCACCATCGAGCGCACCATCGCCCTCACGCTCGCTGCCGGAGCGGCCATCGGCGCCCATCCCGGCTACCCGGACCGCGGAGGTTTCGGGCGGCGCGACCTGTCCATGAGCGCTGCGGAGCTGGAGGCATCGCTGCTCTTCCAGATCTCGGCCGTGCTGGGCATGGTGCGCGCCGCCGGCGGCAACTTGCGCCACGTGAAGGCCCACGGCGCGCTGTACAACGCCGCGTCTCGGGATGCATCCCTGGCCGAATCGATCGTGCGGGCCGTGCGCCGCGTCTCATCAGGGTTGGTCCTCGTGGGGCCACCCGCATCGGCCCTGCTCGCGGCCGCCGAGGCGGGTGGCCTGGCCACGCAGGCCGAAGGCTTTGCCGACCGCGCCTACGAGCGGGACGGTTCTCTCCGCTCCAGGCGTCTGGCCGGCGCGCTGCTCGAGGATCCGGCCGTTGCGGCCGCGCAGGCGGTGGCCCTCGCCGCGAGCGGGCGCTATGCCACGCTCTGTGTGCACGGGGACACGCCGGGTGCGCCGGACATCGTCTGCGCCGTGCGCGCGGCGCTCGTGGCTGCCGGGCACGAGGTGCCGGGCGGCGCGGGGACGCGATGATCCCGCGGCCACGGATCCTTCCCTTCGGGGATGCCGCGCTGCTGGTCGAACTGGGCGTTGGCGTCGATCGGGCCGTGAAGATCGATCGGGCCCTGAATGCCGCGGCGCTCGCCATCGCGGCCGCGATCCACGCCGATGCCGGCGGTCCATGGGGCTGCCCCGTGCCCGCCTACGATAGTGTGCTGGTTCCCCTCGACCTGCTCGCGCCGAGCGGCGAGGAGGCCGTCGAGCGCCTGGCGACGCTCATCGGCGCGGTGCCGGAAGAGGCGCTCGGGCCTGCTCTGGATGACGCAGACGACAGGGGCGTGATCGAGATCCCGACCCATTACGGTGGCCCCGACGGCCCCGATCTCGATGAGGTCGCAGGGCAGCTCGGGCTTCATCCGGCCCAGGTCATCGAGGCCCACGCCGGCAGCGTCTACCGCGTCTTCTTCCTCGGCTTCGCACCCGGCTTCGGCTATCTCGGCATCCTGCCGGACTCGATCGTCGTGCCCCGGCGCCCGAGCCCGCGGACCCGTGTGCCGGCCGGATCGGTCGCCATCGCGGGCGCCCAAACGGCGGTCTACCCCAGCACCATGCCCGGCGGTTGGAACCTCATCGGGCGCACGGATCTGGCCACCTGGGATGCGCGCCGCGATCCGCCGGCGCTGCTTCGTCCCGGCGCGGCCGTCCGCTTCGTGCCGGTCCTGGCGTGACCGCGCTGGAGGTGGTCGAGCCGGGGGTGCTTTCGACGATCCAGGATGGTGGACGCCCGGGCTACCTCGACCAGGGGGTGCCCCGCTCGGGTGCCGCCGACGCCTGGTCGCTCGGAGTCGCCAACCTGCTGCTGGGCAACCGGGCCGACGCCGCGGCCCTCGAGATGACGCTGCTCGGTCCCGTGCTCGCCGTCCGCGCCACGGGCATCGTGGCCATCGCCGGAGCCGATCTGGCGGCCGAGATCCCGGAGGAGGGGAGGGCTCTGTCGCCGGGGGCCTCGTACCTGGTGCGTGCCGGAACGACGCTGCGCTTCGCTGCTGCGCGGGCGGGCATGCGCGGCTACCTTGCGCTGCCCGGGGGGATCGCCGTGGAGGCGGTGCTCGGGTCGGCCTCGACCTGCCTGGCCGGTGGCTTCGGTGGCACGGGCGGCCGGGCGTTACGCAGGGGCGACGTGCTGCTGCCCGACGGGTCACTGGGCACGGCGTTGGCGGGCCGCGGCTGGCCGTCGGGCGGCTTCGACCCGCTCGAGGCCACGCCGGTCGCGCTCATCCCGACGATCGATCCGGCGGGCGTCCACCGCGACGCGCTGGCGGCGCTGTTGGCCGCGACCTGGTCGGTCTCGCCGCACTCGGATCGCACCGGCCTGCGGCTCAGCGGACCTGCGCTACCTAGCGACCCCCAGGCCGGATCGCTGGTCTCGCGCGGCGTCGTCCCGGGGGCACTGCAGTTGCCGCCGGGCGGAGAGCCGATCGTGCTCCTCGTCGACGGCCCGACCGTGGGCGGCTACCCCGTGCTGGCAGTCGTCGCCAGCGCGGACGTGGCGCGGCTGGCACAACGCGGGCCCGGCGACGAGGTGCGTTTCGTGGCCGTCACCGTCTCCGAAGGGCAGGCGAGGTGGCGTGCGCAGGTCGCGGAGCTGGCCGCCGACGGCAACCACCTCCGCGCCCGAGATCCCTGGCAGAGCGGGGTCTGACGGCCCGGTAGGGGACCCCATGCGATACTGCCGGAGAGATGGGCAACGTCGAAGAGGTCGTCATCGCGCGCCGTACGGGCTTTTGCTACGGCGTGCGCGAGGCGATCGACTACGCCAAGGTTTCGGCGGCGGCGGGCAAGCGCACGCACACGCTCGGCCAGGTGGTGCATAACGAGGGCGTCATCGCCGACCTGGAGGGCCAGGGCATTCGGACCGTGGCCAACCTCGACGAGATCGAGGATGGTGCTGCCATCGTCATCCGCGCTCATGGCGTGACGCCCGAGGTCATGGCCCGCGCGGAGGCCCGCGGCCTGGAGGTCATCGACGGCACCTGCACCTGGGTGCTGCAGGAGCACCGCGAGATCGGCCGCCTCGTCGAGGAGGGCTACACGATCGTGCTGCTGGGAACGCCGCAGCACCCGGAGACGATCGGCCTGCTGGGCCGCGCTCCCGAGGCCATCGTCGTCGACGGCGAGCCCGAATGGCAGCGAATCCCGCGCCGCAAGCGCATGGCGCTCATCAGCCAGAGCACGCAGCCACCGTGGAAGTTCGAGAAGCTGGCCGCATTCCTGGTCTCCCGCTGCCATGAGCTGAAGATCGTGAACACCGTCTGCCCGGTCACCATCCGCCGTCAGCAGGACACCGCGGAGGTCGCCGAGCGCGTGGACATGATGGTCGTCGTAGGTGGTCGCAGCAGCGCCAATACCGCGGAGCTGACGCGCCTGTGCGGCATCGCCGGGCGCCCGGTCGTCCAGGTCGAGGCCGCCCGGGACCTCACCGACGCGGCGATCTTCGGCGCCGCGCGGATCGTCGGTGTGACCGGCGGCACCTCGACGCCGATCGAGGACCTCGAGGCCGTGACCGTCCGCATCTTCGTGCTTGCCGGCACCGACGAGCGCCGCCGGCACGCCCGGGAGCTGGCTCACGAGGCGCTCGTGGCGGTGGCCGAGCCGGCCCACCGCAGCACCTCGATCGGCCGTCCCGGCGGCCCGCCGGCTGCTCCTGCCGACCTGGCACTCGTTGCCGCCGGCGGCGGCCCAGGCGTCTCCTGACCGGTGTCGCCCCGCGCCCCCAAGCGTGCCACGCGCACCACGCTGGACCGCTCGGCGCCCCTCGAGGGCCTGCCCGTGGTGGCCATCGTGGGCCGTCCCAATGTCGGCAAGAGCACGCTCTTCAACCGCATCGTCGGTGAGCGCACCGCGATCGTCGAGGATCGCGCTCGCACTACCCGCGACCGCCTCTACGGTGCGGCCGAGTGGAACGGTCGGCGCTTCATCGTCATCGACACCGGCGGCCTCGAGCGACATCCCGGCGATGCCATCGAGGAGAAGGTTCAGGAGCAGGCGCGACTGGCCATCCGCGAGGCGGACACGATGCTCTTCGTGGTCGACGCCGAGTCGGGCCTGACCGCGGGGGACCACGAGGCCGGCGAGCTGCTGCGCACCGCCGTGGCGCCCGTCCTGCTCGTGGTCAACAAGGCCGACAACCTGCGCCGCGAGCTCGATGCCGTCGAGTTCCACCGCCTGGGCTGGCCCGCGACGCACATGATCAGCGCCGCCCACGGGCGCGGTACCGCCGACCTCCTCGATGCCCTCGTATGGGCGCTGCCCGCAGAGTCGGACTCGGAGCTCGAGCGCAAGCACCGTGAGGCGGAGCTGGAGGCGGACCTCGAGGCCTTCGGCGATGCGTTGCCGGCCCGTGTCGCGCCGACGCCTGATGGGAGTGACGCCGCCGCCGCCGAGGTCGCCGCCTGGGACGCGCAGGTGGCGGCCGATCGGCTGGCTGCGGCCGAGCCGGTCAGGATCGCCATCGTGGGTCGCCCCAACGTGGGCAAGAGTTCGCTCCTCAACGGCCTTCTGGGCGAGGAGCGGACGATCGTCAGCGACATCCCGGGCACCACCCGCGACGCCATCGACACGGCGCTCGACTGGCACGGCCGGCCGCTGCGGTTGATCGATACGGCCGGCATCCGCCGCCGCGGCAAGGTCGCCGCCGGAGAGGCCGCCGAGCGCTTCTCGGCGCTGCGCTCGATGAAGGCCATTGGCCGCGCCGACGTGGCCATCCTCATCCTCGATGCGCCGGACGGCCTGACTGCCCAGGACGCGCACGTCGCCGGCTACGTGGCGGACGAGGGCAAGGGCCTCGTCATCGCGGTCAACAAATGGGACCTCGTCGAGAAGACCGAGCACACCTTCGATGAGTTCGCGGAGCGCATCCGGGCGCAGGTGCCGTTCCTCGATTTCGCGCCGGTCGTCTCGATCAGCGCGCTGACCGGCCAGCGTATCGGGCGGGTGCTGGAAATGGCGCTCGAGGTGGCCGCGGAACGCAGGCGCCGGATCCCGACCGCAGAGTTGAACCGCGTGGTGCGCGACGCTGCCTTCCGCCAGACGCCGCCGATGGTTCGCAATCACCGCCCCAAGATCTTCTACGCCACCCAGGTGGCGGTCGCCCCGCCCACGTTCGTGGTCTTCACCAGCTATGCCGCGAGCGTCCACTTCAGCTACCAGCGCTACCTGCAGAATCAGCTCCGCGCGGCCTTCGGGTTCGACGGCACGCCGATCCGTCTCATCTTCCGCGAGCGGCGCCGTGAGGAACTGGAATCGCATCCGCGCCGGCGTCCCCCAGCCAGGACGGCGAGGACGGCCACGCGAACGAAGGGCCGGCGATGAGCCTGCCCCGTCGTGCCGTGGTCGGAGCGGGCGCCTGGGGCACGACTCTGGCGCTGCGGCTCGTCGCTTCCGGGCCGGTCTACCTGCTGGCACGCGATGAGCAGACCGTGCGCACGCTCTCCGAGGCGCGGGAGAACCGTCGCCACCTGCCCGGCTTCAGCCTGCCCGCCGAGATCGTGATCGGCGCCGACCCGGCAGGGCTGGCTGCCGCGGACGAACTCGTGGTCGTGGCCGTGCCATCCATGGCGGTGCGTCTCGAGGCGGCCCGATGGGGCGCCAGTGTCCACCCATCGGCGGTCGTGTTGTCGGCGGCCAAGGGGATCGAGCGCGGCTCGCTGCGGCGTATGAGCGAGGTCCTGGCCGAGCAGATCCCGGCGGCGCGGGGGCGCATCGCCGCCCTGTCCGGCCCCAACCTGGCTCTCGAGATCGCCCAGGGACTGCCCGCCAGCTCCGTCGTGGCCGCCGTCGACGAGGCGATCAGCCAACGCGTGTTGCCGCTGCTTGGCTCGCGCACGTTGCGCCTCTACACCAACCGTGATGTCATCGGCGTCGAGTTGTGCGGGGCGCTGAAGAACATCATCGCCATCGCCGCCGGGGCTGCGGAGGGACTCGGTTTCGGCGACAACGCCAAAGCCAGCCTGATCACCCGTGGACTGTCCGAAATGACACGACTGGGCCTTGCGGCCGGGGCGAACCCGTTGACCTTCGCCGGCCTCGCCGGCGTGGGTGACGTGCTGGCGACGTGCACCTCGGGTCTCTCTCGCAATCATCGACTGGGCGTCGAGTTGGCGAAGGGCCGGCCGTGGGCGGACATCGAGGGCTGGCTGCCGGGCGTCGCCGAAGGTGCCTATACGGTGGACGCCGCGCTCGGGCTGGCCGAGCGGCTGGGCGTCGAGATGCCCATCGCGCAAGAGGTCCACAACGCCCTCTTCGAAGCCAAGAGCGTGCAGCGCTGCCTCAGTGACCTGCTCTCGCGAGAGTCAAAGGATGAGTTGACCGGACTCGGCGACTGGGTTCAGCAACGCCTGTCGGTATCGGCCGATGGTGCCCCGGTCTGACCGCCCGCCGCGGTGACTGCTGTCAACGGAAACGGCCCGCGGTACCGATCAGCCAGCGTCGTGGTGCGCCGGCGCAATCTACACTCGACGTAGACGTCCAGCTTGGGAGTCATCTTCGTTGACCACCGAAACGCTCACCATCGCGCTCACCATCGCGCTCGCCATCCTGCTGCTGGTCATGGCGGGCCTGCTGCTCGTCGTGCGCCGGCGGGGCCGGACGGGATCCGTTGCGCCCTTGTCGGGTGCTGCCGGACCGCCCGTGTCGGCGCTGTCCGACGCCGCGGCCGCGTCGCATCCCGAGATGATCGCCTCGATGGCCGAGCGCGATGTCGCTGCCGGAACCGCGGGCGCGTCCGAGCCCGGGAGTGCCTTCGAGCCAGGGCCCGCGCCGGAAGACGGCATCCTGCACATCCTCACCGACCCCGAGACCGGCCTCGACAACCGCTGGGCATGGGACCGACTCGTGCGCGAAGAGAACCAGCGCAAGCGGCGCTACAACCGCACCATCTCCGTCGTCGTGGCCGAGTTGTTTGGCATCGACGACCTGGCGCAGCGGGTGGGGCGTGATGCCGCTGACCGGCTGATCTTCGCCATCGGCGAGGCACTGCGGCGCTACAGCCGCTCCAGCGACCGGATCGCCCGCGTCGACACCGCGCGCTTCTACCTCCTGCTGCCCGAGACCGACGAAGCCAATGTCGTCCACTTTGTCGAGCGCGTGCGGCGGGCCTGCGATCTCTGGCTCGAGGCCGGCGCGGTCGCCCTTCACCTGTCCATGGGCTCCGCCACGTCGGGTCCCGACGAGCCCATCGAGGCGGCCATGGTCATCGCCCGGGAACGCCTCATCACCGAATTCCGCCGCGGTGCCCGCCGCACCGGCTGATCCCGGCGGCGCTGTGCCGGAAGCCGATCCCGGCAATCGGCTAACCTTCGGTCGAGACCCATGCATCCATCACGCCCGCTTGCCGTCACGATCGTCGCCCTGCTGTCGTTGGTGAACGCGTGCTCCGGCGATCGACCTCCAACGGCGACGCCGAGCGGTGGCTCGCCTTCCGCTCCCGCGACGCCGTCTCCCGCCCCCGCCACGCCGCGCGTCTCGCCCGGATCGACGGCGACAGCCGAGCCGACGCCGTCGGCGTCGCCGGCGCGCGGCGATTGTCCTGCCGGATCGATGACCCTCGAGACGCTGATCGGGCTGAGCCTCGACGAGGGCCCGCTGAGTGCCCGTTACGGGGGTTGGCTCGGCGAACGGGCACTCGAATGCTTCGCTGCGAACGAGCT
>Ga0315281_10001421_pt1 | contig 35252 bp, 33 predicted proteins | sample YL17G07_0_MG_FD_204540 | JGI IMG/M metagenome (GOLD analysis project Ga0315281, IMG submission 204540) | Sediment microbial communities from Yellowstone Lake, YNP, Wyoming, USA - YL17G07_0 | ecosystem: Environmental > Aquatic > Freshwater > Lake > Sediment | place: USA: Wyoming | collected...
TTCGTTTCGACGGTGGGAATCGACGAAGAGAAGATCCTTAAATATGTGCAGTGGCAAGGACGCCAGGATTCAGGTCAAGCGAAGCTTGAGTTTTGATAGTGCCACGGCTTTAGCCGTGGGTATCTACTTTCATGAAAGCGAAAAAAACGTTTCACGTCCGGGCGCCGATTGTTTTATAATAGGGCGCGATAAAGATGCCGGAAACTATAATGACCAAGACGCACACGATCCAGGTCCTGTTCCCCGCCGCGACGCTTCGCGTCGGCGAGGGCGACCTCTTGGCGGACGTCCTCCAGTCCGCGGGGATCCCCCTCAGCCTTTACTGCGGCCGGAGGGGCGTCTGCGGCAAGTGCTTCGTGGAGATCGTCCGGGGGGAGCTTCCTCAATCCGGGGACGAGGAGGCCGCCCTTCTCCGTCAGAAAAAATTCTCTTCCAGGCACCGGCTGGCCTGCCGCTACAAGGTTCACGGCGATCTGATCGTCAGGGTCCCTGAACGCTCGCTTCTCAGGCAGGTGGCGGTCCTCGATACGGGAATTCCGGCGCCGATCTATCCCGAACCTGCAGTCAAAAAGATCGCCCTCGATCTCCCCTCCCCCACGCTCGCGACACCCTTTTCGCTCGTCGAAGCCCTGGAAAAGAGATTGGCGAAACACCTGCGCGTTCGTCTCAGCGCGGCCCGGCGGCTTTCCGGAATCATGAAGCCGGGCGATGGCCGGATCACAGCCGTCATCCTTGATGATCAGGAACTCCTGGACGTCGAGCACGGCGACACGGTGGACCGGTGCTTCGGAGTCGCCGTGGACATCGGCACGAGCACCGTGGTCGTGGAACTGGTCGACCTGGGCTCCGGGCGGAGCCTCGGCCGTTCCGCCTCCATGAACGCCCAGGTCCCGTTCGGCTCCGACGTCGTCTCCAGGATCACCTTAGCTTTCCAGGACCCCTCGAACCTGGAGCGGCTTGGCGTCGTCATCCGGGAGCAGGTCAACGAAATGATCCAGGATCTTGCCCGTGGCCGGCGCGTCGCTCCGGACGACATCTATGAGCTTGTCATCGCCGGGAACACGGCCATGAACCACATTTTCCTCGGCGTTCCGGTATCAACGCTGGCGCTCTCGCCGTTTCACGGTGTCTTCGCCGCGGCGCCCGAAGCCCGCGCGGGCGACCTCGGCCTCGGCGTCCATCCCGGCGCCCGGGTCTACGCCGCGCCCAACATCGGAAGCTTCGTCGGCGGCGACATTTCGGCCGGGCTTGCGGCTATTGAACTGGAGAAGAAGAACGGCCATTTTCTGTTCATCGACCTGGGGACGAACGGCGAGATCGTTCTGAAGAAAGGCCGGCGCTCGACGGCGACCTCGACGGCGGCGGGACCCGCTTTCGAGGGCATGGCCATCAGCTGCGGGATGTTGGCCCTCCCCGGAGCCATATGGGCGGCCCGGTGGAAAGACGGCGGTTTTTCGGTCAAGACGATCGACGGGGGACCCGCCCAAGGCGTGTGCGGTTCGGGGCTCATCGACATCCTCGCCCTTTCTCTCAGGAAAGGGCTTGTCTCTCCGGGCGGCAGGATTGCGGCCCCTTCCAAAACCGTCCCTATTACCGACGGGATCGTACTGACCCAGGCTGACGTCCGCAAGATGCAGTTGGCCGTAGCCGCCATCAAGAGCGGCGTCAGGATGATGCTCGACGAGGCCGGACTCGGGGTCTCCGATCTGGACGGGATCTTCGTCGCGGGCGCATTCGGCGCTTCCCTCAATGTCCGGAACGCGATGGCCGTGGGGCTCCTCCCCTCCGTTCCGGAAGACAAGGTCGTCTTCGTCGGGAATTCCTCGCTCGCGGGCGCCAGAAAGCTCCTGCTTTCGGGGCCCGAGCGGCGGAAGATCGAATCCTACGCGAGAAAGATCAAGCACATCTCATTGGCTTCGGGACGGGCCTTTCAGGACCGATTCATAACGGCTCTGGAGCTCAAGCCCTATTCAGGAGGAAGCGCATGAACCGAACGATCTTCGATCTTATCAAAGAGAGGGTGGTCCTTTTCGACGGCGGCTTGGGGACCGAACTGATGCGGCATGGCCTCCCGCCCGGGACCTGCCCGGAGACTTGGAATGTCGAGCGGCCGGACGTTGTCCAAAGAGTTCACGCGAGCTATTTCGAGGCGGGATCGGACGCCGTCTCGACCAATAGCTTCGGTGGGAACAAAATCAAGCTGGCCGCCCATGGCCTGGAAGGCCGTGCCCGCGAGCTGAACTTGGCCGCGGCCCGCGTCGCCCGCCGGGCGGCTCCGGCTGGGAAGTTCGTGGCCGGAAGCATGGGACCCACGGGCAAGTTCCTCCAGCCCCAGGGAGAGTTCACCGAGGCGGAGTTCGAAGAGGCTTACGGCGAGCAGGCCGGCGCCCTGGCCGAAGGCGGGGTCGACCTCCTGATCATCGAGACGCAATACGACCTCAAGGAGGCGCTGACGGCCCTGAAGGGCGCCCGGCGCGCGGCCCCCTCCTTGCCCGTTTTCGTCACCCTGACCTTCAACAAGTTTCCCCGGGGCTATTTCACATTGATGGGGAACACCGTCTCCCTTAGCGTCGAGGCGCTGGAAAAGGAAGGGGCGTGGGCCGTGGGCGCCAACTGCACCCTCAACAGCGAGGACATGGTCGGGCTGGTCCGGGCCTTCCGGGAGGCGACGAAGCTTCCCGTCATTGCCCAGGCCAACGCGGGGAAGCCGGCGCTTTCCGGGGACGGGCAAGTCTCTTATTCGCAGGGCCTGGAAGACTACGTGCGGTTCGTCCCGGAGATGCTCAAGGCGGGCGCGAACGTCATCGGCGGCTGCTGCGGGACCGATCCGGATTATATCCGGAAAATGGCGGAATTCATCAAAAAATAAACATCGTCATCGAAAGGAGAAAAGCATGGTCCGGGAAGAACTTTTCAACGACATTCGGAAGGCCATCGTGGAGGGCGACAAACCGCGGGCCCGGGAGCTGGCCCGGGAGGCCATCGGCTTGGGGGCCGACCTCAACGAGGTCATCGACAAGGGCTACGTGCCGGGGATCCAGACCGTCGGTGAGCTTTGGGAAAAAGGGGACTATTTCCTGCCTGAGCTTATCACCAGCGCTGAGTGCATGAAGGCGGCCATGGACATCCTCCGGCCGGAGATGGCCAAGGCGAACATCAAGTCCAGGTCTTTGGGCAAGGTCGTGATCGGGACGGTCGAAGGCGACATCCACGACATCGGGAAGAACCTGGTGGCGTCGATGCTCCAAGCCAATGGTTTCGAGGTCTTCGACCTCGGCGCCGACGTCAAACTGGAAAGGTTCATCGAGAAGGCCGAGGCCGAAAAAGCGGATATCATCTGCCTCTCGGCCCTGCTGACGACGACCATGCTCAACCAGAAGCGGTTCATCGAGCTGCTCAGGCAGAAAGGCCTCTACGGGAAATACAAGGTCCTCGTGGGAGGAGCGCCGGCCACCCGAAAGTGGGCCGAAGACATCGGAGCCCAGGGCTACGCCGAGAACGCCGCCCTGGCGGTGAAGGCGGCCAAGGCCGCGATGGCCAAGTGAGCGAGGAGAAAACATCATGATCCAGACCAAGAGACCCAAGGTCGAGCTCCTGAGCGCGGAGTTCATCGAGAAGATCGTCGACGAGGCCTGCCTCCTCCTGGAAAAGCAGGGCATCTTCGTCGAGAACCACGAAGCCATGGAATTGCTGGCGGCGGCCGGGATGAAAGTCGATCGCTCCATCCAGAGGGTCCACCTGACCCGGCGGTTGGTCGAGGCCGGCCTCGCGACGACGCCGTCGGTCATCAAATTGTATGACCGTTCGGGCCTTAAAGAATTTGTCATCGGCGGAGACGAGATCCACTTCGATCCGGGTTCGGCGGCCGTATCCATCCTGGACCACAAGACGCAGTCCGAACGTAAGGCGGACACCGCCGATCTCATCCGCCTCTACCGCCTCGTCGAGACCCTGGAGAACATCGACCTCCAGAGCACGGCCCTCATCAGCGCCGACGTCCCGCATACGATCGCGGACGCCTACCGTCTCTATCTGGGGCTCCTCCACTCGGCCAGGCCGTTCATCACGGGAACGTTCCGGGTCGAAGGCTTCGCGGCCATGCGCGACATGCTGACGGCCGTCCGGGGAAGCTCCGAAGGGCTTCGGAAAAAGCCTCTGGCCATCTTTGATGCCTGCCCATCCCCTCCCCTCAAATGGAGCAACCTCACCACCCAAAGCCTGATCGATGCGGCCCGGGCCGGCCAGCCGAGCGAGCTCATCTCCATGGGTCTCACGGGCGCCACCTCGCTCGTGACCCTTGCCGGGACGCTCGTCCAGCATGTGGCCGAGAACCTCTGCGGCACGGTTATTTGCCAGTTGGCCAAACCGGGGGCCCCCGTCATCTTCGGCGGGTCTCCCGCGAGCTTCGATATGCGGAAAGGTACGACGCCGATGGGGGCCATGGAAACGATGATGATCGATTCGGCCTATGCCCAGATCGCCAAGCGCCTCGGTATGCCCACCCACGCCTACATGGCCATGAGCGACTCCAAGATCAACGACTCCCAGGCCGGGCTGGAAACAGGCATGGGCGCGGTCATCGCGGCCCTGTCGGGGATCAACGTCATTTCCGGGCCCGGGATGCTCAACTTCGAGAGCACTCAGAGCCTGGAGAAGCTGGTCATCGACGACGAGATCTGCGGGATGGCCCGCCGTCTCGTCCGTGGCATTGAACAGAGGGACGATATCCTGGCCGTGGACAAGTTCGAAGAGCTGACCGCGGGGGCGCAATTCCTTTCGCTGGCCCACACACGGAAGTGGTACAGGAAAGAACACAGCTTCCCCAAAATCATCGACAGGGACACGTATGAAGCTTGGGTCTCGCTCGGGAGGAAGTCGATGGAAGACAGGGCCGCCGAAGACGTCGAACGAAGGCTTGCCATGCCCGATGCGGCCCCCTTGGAAGCAGACAAGGCCGGCGAGCTCCGGAAGATCATGCTGGACTATGCCAAAGCCATGGGGGTTTCTTCGCTCCCGGAGTCCGGGACCTGATGGCCGGGGAAGAACGGGAGGCGTCAACATGCCCCGGCTGATCGGGGGCCCTCCGGACATCGCGATCTCCTTCGAGGAACGGAGGGTCCTCGTCCGGCTGGGCTACAGAAAGCCCGTCGGCGACATCGATCCGGGGATCAGGCTCGTCGTCCACGAGGAGGCCGAGAACGCGAAAAAACTTGTCCGGCCGCGGGTCCTGGCGGCCATCCTCGACTCCGCTGAGCTTCCGGACCATCCCATTTTCCGGAACGCCGAAAAGGCCGCCCTCTGCCTTTGCACCATAGGCCCGGAACTGGAAGGGACGGTGGCCAGGCTGATGTCCGACGGAGACATGCTCAGGGGCCTTGTTCTCGACTGGCTGGGGTCCGAGGCGGTCGCCTGCGTCTCAAAGCAGGCCGAGGCCTGGCTGAAGAAGGAAGGACCGACCCTGGGACTTTGGCCGGGCAAGAGGTTCGCCCCGGGCTACAAAGGTTGGGACGTCTCCGGCCAGAAGCTCATCTTTGCCGTGCTCCCGGCAGCGGAGATCGGGGTGAGCCTGACCGAGTCCTTCATGATGATGCCCCGGAAGTCCTATTCGTTCCGGGTCAATTATTTCAGAGACAAGGCGCTCGCGACAGGAAAGCAAAATCAGTCATCTGAACATCGCGGTCATTGAAGGCCTTCCAGCCTCAGCCGAGCTCGAATTCCTGGAGGTATTCCGGAACCTCGACACGCCAGCCCCGGCCCCGGCGTAGCTCCGCCCCGAGCTTGAGGGGGACTTCTTTTTCGCCGTGGGTCAGGAAGAGCGTCCGCGGAGGCGATTCCAGGGCGTCGAGCCAGCGGAACAACGCCTTCCGGTCGGCGTGGGCCGAGAACCCGAGGATCTTCTCGATGCGGGCCATGACCGGAAGCTTCTGTCCGAGGATGCGGACACGGCGGTTCCCCTCGAGGATCTGGCGGCCGAGCGTCTCTCTGGCCTGGAACCCCACGAAGAGGATGGTGGACTCGGGCCTTGAGATGTTCCTGAGAAGATGCTGTTTGACCCGCCCTCCCGTGCACATGCCCGAACCGGCCATGATGACGCAAGAGCCTTTGATCGTGTTGATCGCCTTGGATTCGTCGATGGTCCTAATGAATTTCAGGCCCGGGAATTCGAAGGGCTTGTTCCCCTCACGAAAAAGCTTCAGGGTCTCTTCGTCCAGGCACTCGGGGTGGCGTTCGAAGACGCTGGTCACATTCACGGCCATCGGACTGTCGAGGAAGATGATGATGGGGGGAAAGCATTTCTCCCGGCGGAGCCGGCCGAAGTGAAACATCAGCTCCTGGGCCCGTTCGATGGCGAAGGTGGGGATGACGACGTTGCCGCCGGCTTCGATCGCCCGGTCTATGATGTTGCAGAGCAGTTTCTCGACGTCCTTCATATCCTCGTGGTCACGATCACCGTAGGTCGTTTCCATGACGACATAATCCGCCCGTTTGAACACGGAAGGGTCGCGGACGATCGGCTTGTCCCACTGGCCGATGTCTCCCGAAAAAACAATGGTCCTCTCTTCCCCGTTCTCCCGCACCCGGAGCTCGAGCATGGACGAACCCAGGATGTGCCCCGCGTCGTGGAACGTGACCGAAACGCGATCATTGAGGGCTGCGGGCGCGTCGTATCCAACCTCATCGACGAGGGGCAGGGCCTGTTGGACGTCCTCGACGGTATAGAGCGGGATTTCTTCGTGAGGACCGCGACGGCCCTCCTTCTGATGGCGCTTTTTCTTGAAGGCCGCGTCTTCCTCCTGGATCCTGGCGGAGTCCATGAGGACGATTGACAGGAGGTCGGCCGTGGCCGGGGTCGTCAGGATCCTTCCGGAAAAACCCTGCCGAACCAGCCTGGGGATAAGGCCGCAGTGGTCGAGGTGGGCATGGGTCAGGAGCAGGAGATCGATGTTCCTTGGAGGGATGGGGAATGGGTCCCAATTCCGTTCGAGAAACGACCGTTCCTGGTAGAGACCGCAGTCCACGAGGATGCTCAAGCCGCCGGCATCCAGCGCGTAGCAGGAGCCGGTCACCTGTTGGGCCGCTCCGAGGAAACGGAGTTTCATCAGGTGTTCTTCGCCACCCAGTCCTCCCAGCTCGCGAGGCGCGGGAAGTACATGAAGACGAGGACCAGGGAGACGGCGAGGAGGGCGTAGAAGTCCTTGTTCAGCCCGCCGATGAGGAAGAGGACGAGTCCCAGGATCGCCGGGACCTCGCTGAGGCAGACCGTGAGGATGGAGGCCCGGAAAAGCTTCTGGACGGCGACCTTGACCGTGTCTCCGAGCGCGTGCTTGAGGAGGAGCGACTGGACGAGCCGGATGACGAGGACCTCGAGGACGGCGAGGCCGTAGAAGATATAGCGGAAGGTCGTCATCTCCGGAATAGGGGCGAAACCACGGAAAGGCTTGAGCTGCATCCGCAGGACCTCGACGACGATGAGATAGACGAAAAGACTGGCGATGATCATGACACCGATCATAGAGGCCGTCTTGCAGGACCTCTTTAATTCATCCCGGTTTTCCATGGCAACCTCCTTTCCCGTGAATTCGCGTGCCGATTATAGCACGAAAATCGGCCCCGGACGCCAGCGCTGCCGAATACGCCATCAACGACTTATGGTCTCTTTATCGGCCTTCAGATGGTCCACGTATTGGTACTTAACCCTGAGCTTGCAGCCCTCGAAAGTCCCAATGCGGCTGATCGAATAGATGGTTCCCATGTCCCCTCCTCAATCGACGTAGAGCAGGAGCCCCTTGAGGTACTCCGTTTGCGGGTGGAAGATATTGACCGGATGGTCCGGGGCCTGGCGGTGCCTCTGGAGGATCCGGACGTTCCTGGACGTTTCGGCGGCGGCCTCGAAAACGATCTGCTGGAAGAGCCGTTCGTCCACGAAATGGGAGCAGGAAAAGGTCAGGACGAGCCCCCCGGCCGAGACTTTCTGGAGCGCGAGACGGTTGATGTCCTTGTAGCCTCTCCCCGCCTGCTGGACGTCGGTCTTTCGCTTGGCGAAGGCCGGAGGGTCGAGGATGATGAGGTCATAACCCGAAACCGGCCCGCGAAGGAACGCGAAGACATCGGCTTCGATAAAGCCATGCTTTTCGGGGGCGAGGCCATTGAGGTGGAAGTTCTGCTTTGCCATCTCGAGGGCCGGGCCCGACGTATCCACGGAATCCACCCGGGACGCCCCGCCCAGCAGAGCATAGACGGAAAACCCGCCCGTATAAGAAAAACAGTTGAGGACACGCCTTCCCGTGGCCAGCGACCCGGCCAGCTTCCTCATCTCGCGCTGGTCGAGATAGAAGCCCGTTTTCTGGGATTCGGCGATGTCCACCAGGAAGTCGAACCCGTTCTCCCGGATGAAGACCTTTTCGACTTGTCCTCCGAAGAGGAAGCCCGCTTTGTCTCCCAGCCCCTCTTCCCGGCGCGACAGCAGGTTTGATTTTTCGTAGATCGATGCGGGACCAAGCTCCTGGACCAGCGTCTCGACGATAAAATCCCGCTGCTTCTCCATGCCGAGAGTCGCGATCTGGATGACGAGGGTCGTGTCGTACTTGTCCACGATGAGGCCGGGGATGCCGTCCCCTTCGGCATTGATCAGGCGATAGGCGTTCGTTTCTTTCCCATCGCCGAAAAGCTCATTCCGGACGGCGATCGCCCTTTGGACATTCTTCCGGAGAGCGGTGAACGGGTCCCCGGGGCCGAAGCTCACCATCCGGCCGATGATGGAACAATTCCTGTTGAAATAAGCGTAACCGAGCGGAGCTCCTTCATGGCTTGAAACGGGGTACATCCCGCCATCGATAAGGCCCTCGGGAAGGCTTTCGACCGCCCCCGAGAAGATCCAGTGATGCCGGTTCCTGATCGGTTTGTCCTTGCCTTTGCCGAGGACCACGGCCTTGTCCGTCATGACACGCATCCTTTCGTTCCCTCGGCCCGACGCACCCGGGGAAAGACGGTCGCGGCCACAAGGCGATCGGGCTCGGTAAGGTCGAAATCCCCCAGGTGTCCCGGTTCGACCCAACGGACCTCATCATGATCATGACACCGGACCTCCCCGGCGAGCAGGCGGGTTCTGAAAGCCATTAACTCGATGGAAAGCCCGGACGTTTCGAACGGAACGGAGCACAGGAATTCCCCCGCTTCGACCTCGACGCCCATCTCTTCGCGGAGTTCCCGCCGCAGGCATTCCTGCGAGCTCTCCTCCGCTTCGATCTTCCCTCCCGGAAACTCCCATCGGCCTTCAAAACGGTCGCCCTTCTTCCGCCGGGCGATGAGGACCTTACCGCCGCGCTCGATGACGGCCGCCGTCACTTTGATCACAAGCCCGCCGGATCCTTCAGCCTTCGTTCGATCGTTCACTTCCCTCATATTAACGGGTTGTCCGGATCTTGACAAGCTTTTCCCCTCTAACCTTCGGCCGCGTCTTTGTGCTACAATCGCCGCATGATGAAGATCGCGTTCCTAGCTTCCGAGGTCATCCCGTACGCCAAGACCGGGGGTCTGGCGGACGTCGCCGGCGCCCTGCCCAAGTATCTGAACAAGCTCGGGGCCGACGTCAGGCTCTTCATGCCCCTTTACCGCGAGGTCAGGAAAAAGAGCCTGCCTCTCGAAACCGTCCTGGACCATGTCGAAATCGACTTCGGCGGCCGGAAGACGGCCTTTGCCGTGCGGACGCATTCCGGAAACGGCTTTCCCGCGTATTTCATAGAGAAGGACGAGTATTTCGACCGGGATTTTCTTTATGGGACCGCAGCCGGTGATTACCCGGATAACGGCGAACGTTTCGGGTTTTTTTCCATTGCGGCCCTCGAGACCGTCAAGCGGCTCGGTTTCGCCCCGGACGTCCTGCACGGCCATGATTGGCAGTCGGCCGTCGCCTTGGCGTATCTCAAGACGACCCATGCCGCCAATCCATCCTTCGCGGGAACCCGGTCGCTTTTCACTATTCACAACCTGGCCTATCAGGGGCTTTTCGGAAAAGATGTCCTCGGGAAAATCGGCCTCCCTGAATCCCTTTTCAATATGAACGATCTGGAGTTCTGGGGGAAGGCGAACTTCCTTAAGGCCGGGATCCTCTATTCCACGGCCGTCAGCACCGTGAGCCCGCGCTACAGCCGCGAGATCCAGACGCCGGAGTTCGGCTGCGGCCTGGACGGGCTCCTACGGAGCCGGTCCAGAGTGCTTTTCGGACTGCTGAACGGCGTCGATTACGCGGCCTGGAACCCCGCAACAGACATGCTCATCCCTGCCCGCTACAAGGCTTCGGACCTCACGGGCAAGAAGGTTTGCAAGGCGGAGTTGCTGAAGACGTTCGGCCTCACCGGAGGGACGGAAACTCCCGTCGTCGGGATCGTGTCTCGTTTGGCCGGCCAGAAGGGGTTGGACATCGTTTATGACGCTCTGCCCTCCCTTTTCGCGCTCGGCGTCCGGCTTGTGGTCTTGGGAACGGGAGATGAGAAGATCCAGAACGACCTTATGGAAGCCCTGAAGTTTTATCCTGCCCAGCTCGGACTCAAGATCGCTTTTGACGAAAGGATCGCCCACACGATCTACGCCGGGAGCGACCTCTTTCTGATCCCCTCCCGGTACGAACCCTGCGGCCTGACCCAGATGTATAGCCTTCGCTACGGCACGGTCCCCGTTGTCAGGGCCACCGGCGGGCTGGACGACAGCATCCGGGAGTTTGATCCCGCAACCGGAACCGGGAACGGCTTCAAGTTCGAGGTCGCCTCGCCCGAGGCTCTGGTCGGAGCCGTCAGGAATGCGCTGGCCGCCTTTGGGCGACCGCACGACTGGCAAGCCCTGGTCCGGAACGCCTTCAACAGCGATTTCTCCTGGGAGAAGTCCGCCGGGAAATATATGGATCTCTATAGTAAGCTCGCCGAACTTTAGCGTTCCTTTCGCCGCCTGCCTGAAGGCTTCCACCTGTTTAGAGCCGTCGGCCGCCGCTCAAGGGGCCAGGGTATGGTGGGCGTGAATACAAAGCCACTGATCTTTTTCTTTGACGAAAATCCGGGTGGACTTGCCGCGGGATGAGAAAGGCTTGCCCTGGTCGCTTCCGGAATCGGTCCAGGAATACGTGATCCAGGCCACGGCCCCGTGCAGGGTCACCTTGGGGTGGTGCATCTCGGTGTGCACGTTGCGGGCGTGTTGCAGCCAAGCCCTGATATTGTGCAGCTCCAATTCCTTGCCTTCAGCCAGGGTGGCATCGTTTTCCCCGAAGGCGGTGAAATCGGGGTGCATTTTTCAGCCGGTCTTAGTGCTCAAAACCGTGTCTCGGAAAGCCGCCTGTTATTTATCTTCCCTCAGGTATCCCGCGGCGGTCTCGGGCGGAACGGGGTTGATGTAGAACCCGGTCCCCCATTCGAAACCGGCGACCTTCGTCAGGACGGGAAGGACCTCCATATGCCAATGGAAGTATTGTTCGATCCCCGGCCAGGCCTTTTGGGACACCGTCGGGTTTGGGGCCTGATGGAGGATAAGATTGAAGGGCGGATCGGAGACCGTCGTTTTCAGCCTGGTCAGGACCGTCTTCAACACCCCCGCCAACGAGGCCAGCTCTTCATCCCCCGCGGACGTGAAGAACGGGGAATGGCGGAGGGGGTAGATGGCCATTTCGAACGGGGACCTGGATGCAAAGGGCGTGATCACGCAAAATCGATCGTTCCGGAGGACAAGGCGTTCGTTGAGGGCCGTTTCCTCCCTAAGGGTCCGGCAGAAGACGCATTCCTTGAGGGTCCGGAAAAGCCTTTCCGAGCCGTAGACCTCTTCTTTGACCCGCTTGGGAACGATGGGGGTGGCCATGATCTGCGAGTGAGGATGGCTGAGCGAGGCTCCAGCCTCCTTGCCCTTGTTCTTGAAGACCTGGACGTACTGGTAGTGGAGATCTTCCTCGATGGCGTTGATCCGCTTTTGGTAGATCCGGAGGACGTCGCGGATGTGGGCCGTTTCGAGGTCGCTCAACTCCTTGCCGTGGTCCGGGTTCTCGATGATGACCTCGTGGACGCCGACCCCGGGCATCCATTGGAAGATGCCCTTGGCCGACTTTGGCGGCGGAGCGCCCGGGCTCAGGGCGGGGAACTTGTTCGGCACGACGCGGACCTTCCAGCCCGGCCCGTCGGGGACCGTGCCGCTCTCGCGAAGGGCGAAGACCTCCGGCGGCGTCTTCGATTCGTTTCCCATGCAGAAAGGGCAGAACCTCGACCCGCCTTCTTTCTTCTCCGGCGTTACCGGCCGGAAATCGTCAGGCCTCTTGCTCCGCTCCGAGGCGATGATCACCCATCGTCCGGTGACCAGGTCTTTTCTCAGCTCGGACATCCTAATCCTTGACCAGTTCCCGGACCTTGGCTTTGAGCTCGGCGAGAGACGAGGACTTGACCACGTAGGCGTCGGCGGCCCAGGTCATGAAGTCCTCCTTGTAGCTTTGGTATGCGGTGTTGATGATGATCGGGATGTCCTTCCGGAGGCCCATAATCTGGCCGATGAGTTCCACACCGTCCTTACCCGGCATACGGATGTCGGTGATGATCAGGTCGAACGTCTTGTTCTTGAGCGCGTCCAGGGCCGAATCCGCGTCGTGGACGGACATCACTTCGTAGCCCTCGGCGGACAGCTCTTCTTCGTAGAGGAGGCAAAGCGGCAGCTCGTCTTCCACGAGGAGTATCTTTTTCATGGCGTGGCGCTCCTTCCCTGGCATTGGAATAACAGGCGGAACCGGGTCCCTTTGCCTTTCCGGCTCTCGACCTCGATCCTGCCGCCGCAGGCGTCCATGACCCTCTTGACGAAGGTCAGCCCGAGACCCATCCCCTTCTCTTTCGTCGTGAAGAAGGGTGTAAAAAGCTTTGCTTTGTCGGCTTCAGCAATCCCTCTGCCCGTGTCCTTGACGCTCAAGACGAAGATCTTTTCGTTCTTGGCATAGGCCAGGACCGATATCTTTCCTTCCGCGGGAGTGGCGTCGATGGCGTTTTCCAGGACATTGCGGAAGACCTCCCCGACGTAGGTCGGGTCACAGAGGACCTGGGGCGGGCACTTGGCGATCCGGACGTTCAGCCGGACGCCGCGCCTTTTCACCTTGATCTTGATCTCCGGGCTCTCGATCACCGATTCGAGGATGGGCCGGACGTCGAAGGCGACCGGCTCCTTGAGGGTGACCTTGAGGAAGTGGGCGATCTGGTAAACGACGTCTTCAAGCCTCTTCGTTTCGTCCCGGATGATGCGCAGGTTGCGGTGCTTTTTCTCCTCATCAAGGTCCGGCTGGAGGAGTTGCTCCGTGAAGCCGCCGATGGTCGCGAGCGGGTTCCTGAGCTGGTGAGTGACGAAGACCGCCATTTCGCCCAGGGCGGCCATCTTTTCCGCGTCGACGAGCTTCTTATGCAGGGCGGCGGAGTAGATATAGTTCCCGGCGATCAGAGCGCAGATGACCGCCAGCTTGACGTTCAGCGGGGCGATCGGGGCCTTGGTGAAGGCGTTGTCCAGGATGATCTCTCCAAAGACTTCGTTCCTGGCAAGCAGGGGAATGCAGACGAAATCATTCACCCCGATGATCTCCAGGAATTTGGGGTCCACCAGAGGCTCGTTCCGGGCGTCCTTGACAAGGAGAATGTCTTTGTCCCTGGCCGGGAGCGCGGGGATCAGGAGCGCCTCCCCGCCTAGGGGATAGCGCAGGTTCCGGACGCGCCGGCTCAAGGTGTCCTGGCTCTTGCTGACAAGGGAACGGTTGTATTCGATGACCTCGACGTAGCCGATGCCGGGGGTCGACAGGACCTCCCAGATGTTCTGCGCCTCCTGGGCCGATCTCGGGCCGAGCCACATCTCGCCGCGCAGGGTGTCGCCGTCCTTTAGGAAGAGCATGGCCCGGTTGAAACCGACTCCGGAGCCTGACGTCAGGGCGGTCAGCAGGACCAGGAGGTTGTCCTCCATGGAGAAAGGTTGGACAAACCCCTGGGAGATGATCGAGAGGAGCATGAGCTGGCGGGGGGCTTCTTTTTGGACCTCGGTAAAGTAGATGCTGTATTTCTCGATCATGCCGGCTTCCAGTTCTTGGGGACGACGCGCACGCCTTCCTTGCTGATCTTGAAATTCCTGGCGTCTTCCTCATCTGAGAAGCCGATGGCGAAGCCTTCCGGGATCATGGCCCGCTTGTCGATGATGACTTTCCGGAGCTTGGCCCCCTTCCCGATCTCGACATCCTCGAAGAGGATGGAGTCCTCGACCTCGGCGCCTTCGAGCACCCGGACGCCCGGCGAAAGGATCGAATTGCGGATCTTGCTCCCCGTGATCGAGCAGCCGGAGCTCAGGATGGACCTCCGGATGTCCCCGTTCTCGATGAAAGCCGGAGGGTACTGGGGCCTGTAGCTTCGGACGGGCCAAGAGGGGTCCTTGAGCTGGACCGGAGGGGCCGGCGAAAGAAAGTCCATGTTGGCGCGCCAGTAGGCGTCGATGGTGCCGATGTCCTCCCAGTAATCGTCGAAGACGTAGGCGTAGATCCCGTGCTCACGGACGAGCTTGGGCAGGACGTCCTTTCCGAAGTCATGGGAACTCAAGGGGTTCCGGGCGTCCTTGATCAGGGCCTTGATCAGGACGGGCGTCCTGAACACGTAGACACCCATGGAGATCAGCGTCTTCTCCGGGTCCCAGAGCAGGACGGGCGGCTTCTTGGGCTTCTCCAGGAAATCGATGATCCGGCTTTCCCTGTCGACCTGCATGACGCCGAAACGGGACGTGTCCGTGGCCGGGACGACCTTGGCCAGGACGACGGCGTCGGCGTTCCTGCCGGTGTAGAAATTGAGGACTTTCCCATAATCGGCCCGGTAGATGTGGTCGCCGGAGAGGACCAGCACCGCCTCCGGGTTCTCCTGCTGGATGGTATAGATGTTCTGGAAAACGGCGTCTGCCGTGCCTTCGTACCAGTGATCGCTCACCCGCCCCTGGGCCGGGAGGGAGATGATGTAGTCGCCGCTTTCGGAGTGAAAGATGTTCCAGCCGCGCTGGATATGGCGCTCGAGGGACAGGGACTTGTACTGGTTGAGCAGGGCGATCCGGCGCAGTCCGGAATTAAGGGCGTTCGAGAGGCTGAAATCGATGATCCGGTAGACGCCGAGGAACGGGACGGAGGGCTTGGCCCTGTCCTTGGTCAAAGGATAAAGCCTCTCCCCTTTGCCGCCGCAGAGGACCATGACCAGGGTTCGTTCAGATAACGCGTCCATCGGGTGTCACGACCTCCTTGAACAGGCTGTCTTCCCTCTCATAGGTCTTCAGGAGCTCTCCCTCTTGTTCGGACAGATTGCGGCCCGGCTCGAGCCAGCCGGCCAGCCTCGCGGCCCGGTCGAAATGCTCGGCGGCCCTTTTCTGAGCGTAGTCGCGGGCTGTCCCGGTCGAGATGAGGAACGGCCAGTCCGAGCTCTCCAGGAGAAACTTTTCCCTGATGAACTGCTTCCAGACCTGAGAGTCCAGGTCTTTCCGGGACATGAGCCTTGCGGCCTCGTCCTCGATCCGGTAGATCTTCTCCCAGATCCAGGACGTATCCTCGTTGAGCCAGATCCAGTGGAAGCCACCCTGTCCCCATGACCCTTCCGGCAGGGAGACGATCGTCCGCGGAGGAAGCGCTTCGAGCGCGGCCGAACCTGTCATGGGGCGGACATCGCTCCGGCTGAGACCCTTCAGGACCAGGTAGAGCCACTCCGGCCCTTCGAACCACCAGTGGCCTAAAAGCTCGGTGTCGTAGAGAGCGACGATGGTCCCATCCTCCCGTTCCTTCAGGATGTTTTCGAGGACCGAGATGAAGTGGGCCGCGTGCCCTGCCAGCTGATCCCGCGTCTTTTTCGGATCGTAAGGGGCCTTGTCGCCCAGGCCGGCGCCGCTCGAGGTGATCCGCCAGTAACGGTTTCCTCCGGGAAAATACTTTTTATGGAATTCAAGATACCATCCGTCGCCGGGATAGCCCATGTCCCGGCTCCAAACCTGGGACCCTGAGATCTCATCCCTGACCAGGAATGGGGTATTTGAGGGGTAAGCGAGGTGGGCCGTGTAAGGATCGCGGGAAGATTCCTCGGCAGGCCGATACTGGCCCTGGAACTTCTCCCAGAGGAGCTTGAGCCCGGGGAACCGGTCGGCGTAAACCCCTTTGGCTTCGCCACCTTTGAGCAGGTGGGTGTCGACGAAGAAGTAACCGATGCCCTCGGCTCCAAGGATCTCGTCCACTCCCAGCCTGGGATAGGGCTCTTTGCTCCCCAGCGGCGGTTTCCAGGTGTATCCGGGACGATAGGCGCATTCGGGGATCCAGAACCCTTTGGGGTCGCGGCCAAAGTGCCGCCGGTAGGTGTGGCAGCCCTGCCGGACCTGGTGGCGGATCGTTTCGTCCCGCGAAAGCAGCGGGAAGTAGCCATGGGTCGCGGCCGAGGTCAGAACCTCGATCTGGCCCTGGTCTTGGAGGTCGCGGAAGCCGTCGAGGATGTCCTCATGAAAGGTCTCGTGAAAATCCATCGCCAGCTTTTCATACCACTTCTGCCAGAAGACCGTCAGGGGAAGAAGCTCCCTGTCCCCGGTCCTTTCAAAATTGGCCCTGTCCTTCGCGGCGATCGCTATTTTCATATCGAGGTATTCGCCGAACCCCGCCTTGAACGACTTATCCTTGAGCTGGTCCGCGAGGACGGGAGTGAAGCCGATGTTGACCCGCGGGGGGACCCCCTCGTCCCGGAGCCGGCGGAAGACATCGAGCAGGGGTAAATAACTTTCCGCGGCCGCCTCGTAAAGCCAATCCATCCCGTGCGGCCAATTGCCGTGGGCGAGCACGTAAGGAATGTGACTGTGCAGGACCAGGGTGAAAAACTTATCGGACATTTTTCTCCGCCAACACGATGGCCATTTGAGATCTTCCTTTTCCGGAGAGATGGAGCCTCCAAACCGGAAGGAGACAAAATCCTTGATGGATTATATCATATCCCTCCTCGGACTGGGAAAGCGTCCTGAGCGGGAAAGTCCAGAGCTCGTCGGCGCCCGGCGCCTGGAGGGACAGTTTTCCCTCGAGAAGTTTCGCTTCACGCCCGGAGACGGTGAGATCACCCTCGAACGCGAAGAGATTCCACTCCGGGGCGAAGACGAGAGAGATGGACTCCCGTTCTCCGTTCTCCACCTCGTATTCGACGGTGATGACACCGGGGCCCGGGGTGATCCGTTTGCGGACGGTGATGGAGCGCCTTTTCCCGTCGGTCCAGACGCTTCCGTCCCTTTCCAGTTGGAGCGACGGCCCCTCGACGGCATGAGAATATTCCCGATTGACGAAATCTCCCTGCTCCCCGAAATCGACCCGCCGGAAATCTTCCAGTCGGGTCGCGGGATGGAGGAAGTGGTCGAGCGAGGAATAGCGCGGGTGCCAGTCGTAGCGAAGGAGGTCTTCGGCCCCTTCGGGAAGTTCCTTCCGCAGCTCATGAATGCTCTTGCCCTCCCCGATCCCTTCTTCCGGCGCCGCGTGGTAGGCCTCAGGCCGCCGGGAAAGCACGTCCGAGAGGTTCCGGGAAAGGGGCTTATAGTCGATCTCGACGATGCCTCCTCCGAAGGAGGGCTTGACGATAAGGTTGAAGCGGTCGCCGAAGTGAAGGACTTCCGCGCGCCCGTCCTGATCATAATCCTCCATCCGCCAACCCGTCTCCTCCGGCATCCTTTTTTCGGCTTCGATCAGATGGTGATAGGCCGCTTCCCGGAGGTGGGGCAAGTAAAGCCCGCCGAAGACGCCGTGCCAGAACGGGTCGTTGCCCTGCGCTTTGTAGAGCTCTGTCGCGGCGGATTCGCTTCCGGAGGCGCGGACCTTCTTTGAGGTGAGAAGCATCCGTTTATGGAGATGGTTCGATTCCGGATATTTCAGGAAGAAGTCCCTGAAAAAGCCGCCCCTGAGGAAGCGCCGCGCCTCGGCCGGGCTCTCCTGCTTGAGCTTCTTGAACGTCTTGAGATCGGTCGGCTCCAGGACCCACTCCATCATCTCTTCGTAGGACGCGGGCGGCAGGTAGACCTTTCCGCCCGGCGGCTCCGCGGCCGCATATTCCGAGAAGGTCATGGTCCGGACCTCTTTCTCTTCAATGAACTTGAGGAAATTCTCGAGCCAGCCCTCCTCATAGACCCAGGCCTTCGTGCCCGGCCAGAGCCCGAACTTCTCGCCGTCGTCGCCGAGGACGGCGATCCCGCCCCTCTTGCGGATGTCGTTGAAATAGGCCTCGATCTCGCCGAGCGGCCTGAACGGAATGAGGTAGCGGAGCTTCTTGTCGATGGGAAAGACCCTCAGGGGATATCCTTCGTCCTCCGTGGCATAAGACGTGTGAATGTTCTTGACTCCCGCGTAATGGAAGTGTTCCTCGTCGAGAAGCGTGTATTCGATCCCGGCCCGGGAAAGGGACTTCGGAAGGTGGGGCTCCCAAACCCTTTCGGCCAGCCAGGCGCCCTTCGGCGTGACGCCGAAGTTCTCTTCGATGTAGCGGTTCATCATCCGGACCTGGCCGATCCTGTCCTCCTCGGGGATGATGCAGAGGATCGGTTCGTAAAAACCGCCGCCGAGGAGCTCGACCTGGCCTCGCCCGGCCAGCTCTTTGACGAGCGCCCGGCACTCCTTCCGGCGTTTCTCCATGTGCTCCCAGAGCGGGCCTGAGAAATGGAGGGCGAACTTAAAGGCCGGGTGCCGCGCGATTGTGTTCAGAAAAGGTTCGTAGCAGTCGTCGAACGCCTTGTCGAAAACGTGGCCGAAATTCCCCACGGGCTGGTGGCAGTGGACGGCGAAAAGGAACCGGAGCTGATTCATGGGCGCCTCCCGGCCCCGGCTTTCCGGAAGGCCTCACGCAGATAGCTCTTGAAGAGGACGTCGAACTCCCCCTTGCCGGGTTCGCCGGACCACCAGAACCAGTCCGAGCCTTCGGCGATATAGATCTCCTCACTGGGTCCGCATCGATCCCGGACCTCGGTGAGGTCGTTCCAGGCCTTGTTCTTGGCGGGATCGCCGACCCACTTCGAGAAATCCCCCAACCATGTTCCGGGGACTAGGTTGAGCTCCCGGACGGGAGCGTGGGTTTTCAAATATTCGCCGGGGAAAACCGGCGTGATCCCATCGGCCTTGAGGATGCGGGAAAAGAACTCCCTGAGGAAGGGCACGCCGTTCCCGGGATAGAACTCCCATGGATTCTCGCCGTCCAGGATGACGACGCAAAGGGAATCCTCGGGAGATGTCTCGCGTCTTTCTTCGAGCCGGCGGAGGAAATCCGAGACCGCTTCCGCGGCGGGCCATTTCTGATACTCGAAGCTCAGGAGATCGGACAGCTTCCGGTCCCTGAAGAAAAGGGAAAGGCCTTCGGCCGAGTACGGCCGGTAAAGCTTCTTGCGGTCGTAAGGCTCCTTCAGGCTTTTCCAGAGGACGTTCTCGTCCGTGAGGGCGAAGCCGAAACCCGTCTCGGCGACCGCTGCGGCCACCTCCCGGCTCACCCCTCCTTCCGAAGGCCAGAGCCCTTCGGGATGGAAGCCGAAAACCTTCCGGAAATAGTCCCGTCCCTGCTTGAGCTGGGCCGTTCCGTCCTCCGGGCGCCTGAAGCGCTTCGCGGGCAGTTTTTCTTCCGTCGGGCAATGGCTGTCGAATACGAGGGGCAGGAGCGGATGATAGTAGGGCGATGTAAGGAGCTCGACGAGGCCGCTTTTCCTGAGTCTCTTGAAAAGAGGAATGAGGTCCCCGTGGATTTCTTTTTGAAGGGCCAGGAGCCCGGCCCTGTCTTCGCCGGCTTCTTGAAGAGGCGAGAACAAGGCCTGGAGGGCTTTCGCCTGGACGCGCGCGGGATCGCCCTCGTCCGGGACGATCTTGCGGAGAAGCTCGATATCCGTAAAAGAAAGGGCCCCGGGGTCTTTCTCCAGCGCTCTTTGGAACGGGTCCTTTGCCGTGCCGGCCGCGTATTCCATGAGCTGTTCGAGGAGGCAGGGGACGAAATTGAAGGCGCAGGGGAAACCCGTCTCCCGGACGAGCTCTCCCATTTGATAATAGTTCTTGGTGGCGTGGAGGTTCACCCAAGGCAGGACGTATTCGCCGCTCGACGCGTCCTTGTAGATGGGCTGATGGAAGTGCCAGACGAGAGAAAGATACATGGTTCAGATTCCTTCCTGCTTCGCTCCTTGAGTGTCCATCAGCCGCAAGCGCTATTTATCCCTCAATCCTGAACCCCTGTCAAGAAAACGGGGCCGCCCAAAATTGCCGATAGGCCGTGAGTCGGAATTCCGGATATCACCAGAAGTCAGCGTCATCGCTTGAGAAGAAAGAATCCTATCGGTAATTTTGCGGGTCGCGTCTATCTCGTCTTGAAGAAAAGCCAGTTGACGTCCTTTCCTTTTTCCCGTGGTTTGAGTTTGATGAGGGCGTAGCGGCCGGCAAGCTTCCCGCCGTGTATATTGACGATCTTCTTCTCCGCGGTCATCTCGACCGGCTCGTACGTGCCATTGTCCCAGATCTCGACCGTCCCCGCTCCATATGCGCCCTCGGGGATGGCCCCTTCGAATCCGGCGTACTCGATGGGATGGTCTTCGGTCCGGACCGCAAGCCTTTTTTCGCCTTCCTTCAAAGGAGGGATCTTGGGAATGGCCCAGCTCGTCAGGACGCCGTTCTCCTCGAGCCTCAGGTCATAGTGGAGACGGGAAGCGTCGTGCTTCTGGATGACGTAGATCAGACCCCCGTCCGTTCTCTTCTCTCCGGACTCAGGAGGTTCGGGGGTCTTCGAGAAATTCCTTTTGGCCCGGTATTCTTTCAGTCCCATCTTTGCACGCGCTCCTCGCTCTCGTTCCGAGGGTCCGTTATCTGTGCAGGAAGCAGCGCTCGCAGTCCACCTTGCCGGGGCTCCGAGTCACGATCATGGCCAGGCCGCGCGCGTCGGCCTTGTCGATGACCTCCTGGTCCTTGATGGAGCCGAGGGGATAGATGAGCGCCGTGATCCCGTGATCGGCCGCCAGCTCGACGACGTCCGGAAAGGGCATGAAGGCGTCCGAGGCCAGGACGCAGCCTTCGGGGCCGTAGCCGCGCCGCGAGAGGCGGATGGCGTCCCCGGCCGAGTCGATCCGGCTCCGCTGGCCGGATCCGATCCCGTGGGTCTTGTCGGACTTGCCGATGATGACGGCATTCGACCTGGTGAAGCAGGCCACGGTCCAGTTGAAAAGGGCCGCCCGGACCTCTTCTTCGGTGGGCTTTCGGACAGAGACGACGTCGACAGCCTTGGGAGAGACGATCTTTGAGTCGAACCGTTTCTGGACGAGCATCCCGCCGGCCACCCGCTTGAACTCGAGCCCGTTGTCTTTGGCCGGAACGTCGGGCGGGGCGCCCATCTTGACGACCCTGAGGACCTTGCGGGTCGCCAGGACCTCCAGCGCCCCGGGCCCGAAATCGGGGGCATACACGACCTCGACGTTCCGCGGGCTTTCGACAAGGAGGCGGGCCAGCGGCTCCGTGACCGTGTAGTTGAACACGTCGACGCCGCCGAAGTTCGAGAGCGAATCGCACTTCCAGGCTTTCTCGAAGGTGTCCACCGGACCTTCCCCCATGGCCACACCGCTCGGCATCTCATGCTTGATGATGACGCACGCCGGCCTGCCCGCGAAGACCTGGTGGAGCTTCTTCACCAGCCTCTGTCCCAGGTCCATGTCGCCGACGTTGATATAGCTCAGGCCTTTCGTCCCCTCCTGGAGAAGCTCGAGGGTGGCCATGTTGGGGCCCGATGCCCCTTCCTCCTGGTAAAAGGCGGCCGGGTAGCCGGGGTTCTCGCCGTAGCGCATGGCGGTCTTTTTAATGAAACGGGTCTCTCCGAAGTCCATGATGTCGGGGAAATCTTCCTTGACCTTGGTCGAATACTGGGTCCGGGAAGTCCTGTCTTTGTTGTCCATGAGTCCTCAGGTCCTTTCAAGGCGATTGATGATGGAAACCACGTATTGGTTTCCGGCGATATCGGCGGCAGACAGGCAGGCGACGGCGACCCGAAAATCCTCGGCCGGGTTGGACGGCTTCAGAGATTCATAGACCGCCTCGGCCGTCTGGGCGGAGTCCGCGCCATCTATGTTCACGTTCAGAGGGTCGCCCGCGAACGATCGCAAGGGGTCCTTGTTCACGCCGTCATAGGTCGAGATCATCTTTCCCTTACCGGGGAGGAGCGTCACTTCGAAAGAATCACGGACCGCGGCGCCGCCGGCTCCCCTCTTGATGATATTCAGCGCGGCCTTCGGGCCCGGCAGGACGCAGCCGCTGATCCGCGGGGTGAAAATGGGGGGGTCCGGCTCGTATTCCCAGGCGATGAGCGAGGCGGACAGGACGGAGAGAGGGTTCGAAGCATGCTCCAATGCCCGACGGACGTCGGCCGTCTGCTTGCCGTTCGATACGGCGACCCCGCCGGGAAAATAGAGCATGGCCGGGTAGACGAGGAGGTCGATATGGCCCTTCTTGAGGGTCTCTTCGTCCGTGGGGCGGACCCAGACGCCGTCCTCGCTCCATTCGAGCTTTCGCGCCTGGCTTGAAGGCGAACGGCCGGTGATGGCATAGACGACGACGGTTTTCCCGGCCTGACTCTGTCCCAGGATGATGACCCTTCCGGGGTACTCCATCGCGGCCAGGTTCTTGAGCGCTGGGTTCATCGGGCCACCTTCCTTTTCAGCCCTTATTGATAACATACGGCCGGGGCGAAGTCAAAATGTGAGCGGGCCTTGAGAGGGCCGCCGGTTCATGCTAGAATCCGGATGAACGAAAAGAGGTTCCATGACCAAGCTCGAATACCCCGAATCCCCCTACAAGGACATCGAGTTCCTGGACTCTCTCGAAGGCCGGACGCTCCGGATCCTGAGCGAGTACCTAGGGCCTATGGCCCGGTTGGACAAGGCCAATGTCAACAGCACGGTGCTCTTCCTCGGTTCAGCCCGGGCCAATCCGAGCCATGCCGATACCGTCTTCACAAAATATTACTGGGAGGCCGAAGAGCTGGCTTACCTCCTGGCGAAATGGGCCATCCCGCTCAAGCCCAAGGGCAAGAACTTTGTCGTCTGCACGGGCGGCGGCCCGGGCATCATGGAAGCGGCCAACCGGGGCGCCCAACGGGCCGGCGGCAAGTCCATCGGCATGAACATCTCCCTCCCCCAGCCCCAGGACCCCAACCCCTACATCACCCCGGAGCTGTCGTTCGCCTTCCATTATTTTTTCATGAGAAAGTTTTGGCTTGTCTACAAGGCCAAGGCCGTCGTGGCCTTTCCAGGCGGGTTCGGCACCCTCGACGAATTCTTTGAGATCGTCACGCTCCTCCAGACGAGCAAGATCTCCAGGAAGGAGATGACCCTCGTCCTCTACGGCGAAGACTACTGGAAGAAGGTCGTCGATTTCGACGCGCTGGTGAAGGCCGGGGCCATCACTCCCGACGACCGGAAGATTTTTTCAATCTGCTCCGATCCCAAAAAGACCTTCGCTTTCCTTAAGAAGAAGCTCCTGGCGTGCCTTTAAAAGACTTCGAGAGCACGCCGTTGCGTCTCTGATATTATCCGGTCCGATAAGGTTAGAAATTCGCCGATAATGGTGTCTCATTTTCAATGGGGCAGTTTTATTTTCCGGGCGATGACAATGAAGACCAACACTCCCAGGGCGATCCCAACGGCGTCGGCCAGGAGGTCGAAGACGTCGCTCTGACGTCCTGGGACGAAGGTTTGGTGGAATTCATCGAGGGTCCCAAGCACGAGGCCGGCGCTCCAGGAGACTCCGATCTTGAGTTTCATCGAATGCTGAAGAGTCCGGAAGAAACCGAGGGCCAAAAGGAACCCGAGCCCGCCGAACTCGAGACCGTGGAGGAACTTGTCGAAGTTGCTGATGCCGACGTCGATCGAAATGGTTTTCGACGAAAAATAGAAGACGGCCGCGTAGTAGAGCACCGCGGGCAGGAAAGAGAGCGCCTTCTTCGCGGTTTCCGTCATGATCATCCTATTCTAATGAAAAAAAGGGCCTTTTCAACCCCGGGTTGATTTTGTTGCCGGTCTTTGGCATTATGGCCCTGAAAGATGCTTAAGAAACTTCCCCTCGTTCTTTCCCTTTTGGCGGTCCTCTCCTCGTGCGCCCGTGTTCCGTATCACCCCCGAGGCGGCATCGAAACCGGCGTGGCGTCATGGTACGGTCCCGATTTCCACGGGAAGCTCACGTCGAATAAAGAGATCTACGACATGTACGACATGACCGCGGCCCACCGGACGCTCCCCTTCGGAACGTATGTCATGGTGACCAACCTTGATAACGGCCGGACGGCCACGGTTCGCATCAACGACCGTGGCCCGTTCGCAGGCGATCGGATCATCGACCTGTCCTACGCGGCGGCCAGGGTCCTTGGGATGATCGGTCCGGGGACCGTTCCGGTCAGGCTCGAAGTCCTCAGGGACATATCGTCGGCGCCGGTGAGCCAGGGCTGGTCCGTCCAGGCCGGGTCCTTCATCTCCAAGGACAACGCCTCGAACCTCGTCCGCAAGCTTAAAGGGAATTATGAAGGAGTCTATATCGCCCTCTTCAAGACATCGACCCAGGTCTATTACCGGGTCCGGCTCAAAGCCTCCGACGGTGACGCCGCTCGCAAATTGGCCCAATGCCTCTTCGCCGACGGATACGCCGTTATCATTCTGGAAGAACGATAATCCCAGCCTATTTTTTCGCTATCTCCCCCTTGACGGTCTGGTTCTGGTGGGCTCCCTTCAAGGTGTGCACCTGGAGGCCGTCCTGCCCGGGCAACCATACTTCCGCCAGCACGTAGTCTGTTACGTATTCCGTATACGAAGGCTCGAAGTTCCCCACCATATCGAAAACAAGCTGGGGCTCCTCGATGGGCGGCTTTGGTTGCGCCAGCTTCATGATGAAGGGGATCTGGACTTCCTTGCCGGTCGATTCCTGCCGAAGGGTGATCGGCCCGTCTTCCTTCTGGTCCACCCGGTATTCGCCCGGCGGGAACTTTTTGCTGGCCGCTTCGAACTTGAACGGGATTTTAAAAGTGCCTTGGGCATAGGCCACGGTCCCACCCGCGATGAGGGCAAAGGCAAGTGCCACAACGGCCAAAGGTACCAAATTCTTCATAGGGATCCTCCCCTTTCTCAAACATCTTCGCCTAAACGATGCCTTCCTCCATTCCACCGCCGGAATCGGGACCGGTGGAAGGAACGTCGTTCTTGAGGGCGGCTTCCATGGCCTCCACGAACGTGTCGATCTCCTCAAGCGTCGTGTAGACGTTCGGCGATACCCTGAGGGCCTGATAGTCGAAGACCTGGTTGGGCGGGGCTCCCCCGACGAGCGGGACCGCGATGATCCGATACTGGTCCATCAGGAACCGGGCGAGGTCCCTGACGTCGGTCCCCTCGATGTTGACCGCCGCGACCCCCCACGTTTCCGCAGGCTCGCCGAGGTTCGACAGGATCTTGATGCGCGGATGGACCTTGAGGGCGTTCGCCCAGCGCAGCGTCAGGTAGCGCAGCCGTGCCGCCTTGCGCTCGCCCCCGATGGCCTGATGGAACGCCAGCGCTTCGCCGAGTGCCGCCCGGATGGCCCACGGATGCGTCCCGATGGCCTCGAACTTGCGGATATCGTTGTCCTGCTGTTCAGGCGCCGCCTGGAGGGGCCAAAACCGCGGGATCATTTCCCGGCGCACGTATAAACAGCCGTTGCCGATCGGTGCCAGCAGCCACTTGTGCAGGCTGACGCCGTAGGCGTCGCACTCGAGGTCCCTCAGCTTGAACGGGAACTGTCCCAACGCGTGCGCGCCGTCGACGATCGTGACGATCCCCTTCGAGCGGGCCAGCCGGGAGAGCCGCTGCACCGGGAACATCTGGGCCGTCAGATTGGTGATGTGGCAGAAATGAAGGACCTTCGTTTTCGGCGTGATGGCGTTCTCGAACCGCCGGTAAAGATCATCTTGCGTCGTCGGCACGGGGAACTGGAGGCGCGTCACCTTGATCCCCTCGCGCCGCATGCGCTGGTCCCAAGTCGTCAACATGCGGGGGTAGTCCTGCTCGGTTGTGACCACCTCGTCGCCGGCCTTGAGGTCGATCCCGTTCTGGACGATCTGAAGGGATTCGCTGGCGCCGCGGGTCAGGGCCAGCTCTTCGGGATCGCATCCGAACTCCGCTGCCATCCGGCGGCGGACCGTCTGGATGTTCTGAGCGACCATGCCCTGGTAATGGACGGGCAGCATGTTGATCATGTCCATGTAGCGCCAGACCGATTCGAGCACGACCCGGGGGCATGGGGCGGTGAAACCGTTGTTCAGGTTGATCAGACTCCGGTCCAGCTTGAAGGCCAACTGGATCTCCCGCCAGTAGAATTCGTCCTTGGCGACCTCCTCGGGCGTCCGGTCCGCGACCGACTGCGAAGCGGCCAAGACGCCGTCGAGCCCGCCGGCTTTGACCGCGTACGCGGCCGGCACCATACCCCCGGCCATCCGCAGGAACGCCCTTCGGCTCCACATCGTAGACCTCATTTCAGACCTCCTCGAATTCAAGTCCACCGAGATTTGCTTTTTTTGCTCGACACGACTCTCCCGCCCACTAAGTCCGGGATCGATCCAACTCATTGCGGAATGATAGTATTCCCGGCCGTGGATCGATGTCAAGAAAGAGAAATAACCGACTATTTTTTCCCCTTATAGAGATAAGCGCTGTCGCAGAGCCTGTTCTCGGCGCCGTCGTGCACAGCATACTTGCCCCCGCTCCACATGCAGGCCGACCCGTATTCGCCCTTCTTGTTGAGGGCGTAGAAATTGAGGCCGAAGGCGGGCTTGCCGTCCTCGGTCAAGAGGCGGGGTTCGAGCTTCGTCTTGACGGCGATCCTTTCCAGCGTCTTCAGGCAGGCCTCTTCCGGTGAAAGGCCGTGTCCCATGAAATCCACGACCGAATAACTGCCGAGATTGAGGATATTGGCCTCGCCGCGGCCCGTCGATCCGGCGGCGCCGGTCTCGTTGTCCACATAAAGTCCCGCTCCGATGATGGGCGAGTCGCCGACGCGCCCAGGGATCTTGAAGGACAGCCCGCTCGTCGTTGTGACCCCGGCCAGGTCACCCCTCTCGTTGATGGCGATACAGTTTATCGTTCCGTAGGTAAACAGGAAAGGCCGGAGCTCGGCCGTCATCTTGTCGGAAGCGGGAGGGAACCAGTTGTCCTTATCCGAGAGGTTTTCCTTCCAGCGGAGCCAGATCTCGCGGGCCTTTTCGGTGAGCAGGTCCTCTTCCTTGAAACCGTGGGCCTTGGCGAACCGGAGCGCCCCTTCCCCGACAAGGAGCACGTGGTCGCTCCTCTCCATGACCAGCTTGGCCACTTTGGAAGGGTTTTTAATGTTCCTGAGGGATGCTACAGCTCCGGCATCGTGGGTCGGCCCGTACATGACCGAGGCATCGAGTTCGACGACGCCGTCCTCGTTGGGGAGCCCGCCATAACCTACCGACATGTCGTTCGGATCGTCCTCCACGATATTGACGCCGGCGATGACGGCGTCAAGAGGATCGGCGCCCGTCTTCAACAGCGCCATCGCCTTCTCCGTGGCCCGGATCCCGTTGCCGCTGGAAACGACACGCATGCTCCCTGTCGTGGCGGGCGTGGTCTGGGTCGACCCCGTCGCGGCCTTTCCGGCGAGCATCGACGCGGCGCCGAGGCTCACTCCGGTCTTGATGAATTCGCGTCTTGAATATCGGCTCATCTGATGATTCCTCCTATTTTCGTTTCAGTCTTTTTCTTCGACGAGCAGAATGAGGACCGAATGGTCCCCGGCCGGGACGTCGAAGGCTACGGACTTTCCCGTGAAGATCTTGACCTCGCGCGTGTTAATGAGGAGCTGGTATTTGCCCTTTTTCAGAAACCAGATCTTGACCTCGCGGTCGTCCAGGGATTTGATCTCGAACGAAACCTCGCCCTCGTTGTAGAGGAAATGGCGGAAGACAGCGCCCCCGTCGGCCCGGACGAGGTCCTTCCCTTCCTCCAGGAGCGCGGTCCTCTTCCTGGAGACCTCCACTTCGTAGTGGCGACCCTGGATGGCCACCCGCGACAGGGTCCCGCTGTCTTCGGGAGCGATCATGCCGAACCGGAAACCCTCCCAAGGCGTGAAATCCAAGTACTCCTCCAGGGCGACAAGGGCGAACAGTGGGCCCCAGCTCTGGTACCGCTGGCCGCCCGCCTCTCCCGTCCGGGAATCGAAGTTCTCCGGGCAGAGCTGGAAGTTCTTCCAGCTGCGGAGAAAGAGCTCCGAGCTCTTTCTCGCGAAGTCCCCGGCCACGGCGTCGAAGCCGTAGGCCTTCAACCCCTGGTAAACGAGGTAGTTCGTCGGCGGCCAGATCGTGCCGCGCCAGTATTGCTGATCCTTGTACGCGGGGTCGTCCCTGGAGATCGACGGGATGACGAACTCGCCCCAGAATTTCTTCGGGTCAAGGAGATGTTTCAGGACGCGCAGGGCCCGCTTCTCGTCGGGGATGCGGGCGATGAGCGGGAAGAAATTGGAGGCGGCCATCCTCGTGGAGAACCGTCCGTCCCAGTGCCGGTCGAAGTAGAATCCCTCCCGCTCGTTCCAGAGCTTCGCGTTGATCAGGGACTTCATCCTATCGTATTCCTCGAGGTACAGGCGCGAGTCTTCATCCTGGGCCAGCATGTCCGAGATTTGAGACAGGCACCAGGAGTCGAGGGCATAGAGGCAGTTGAGGTCCAAACAATTCATCTTCATCGTGCCCGTCTCATCGCTGTAAGCGGCATCATCCCAGTTGGGCAGGTCGTCCTGCCCGGACTCCCACATGGCCCTTTGTTTGGGCGGCGCCTTCTCCTCCCAGGGCGGGACGTTCTTCGCCAGGAGATCGATGTCCGATCCCCATTCCAGGAGGCCGTCGCCGTTCCCGTCGCGGCGGGCCTGGCCGTTCGATCTCTTGGCGGTCCAGAAGGAATGCCACTTCTCGAGATAGGGATAGGCATGTTTCAGGATATCCATATCGCCGACGCGTTGGAAGAGCTTAAGGACGACATAGGCGCCGACGGGAGGCTGGGAGCGGTCCGGCGTCCCTCCGAAGCGGCTCCGCCAGTTGGGGATGTTCCCGTTCGGATATTGGGTTTCGAGAACGGCTTTCACAGCGTCCACGGCATGCTTTGAGCTTTCGACGGCCAGCTCGAGGGCGTTAAAGAACGAATCCCATTCGAAGATCGTCCAGTGGTCGGGAGTGCCGTCGGGCCGGGGGAAGATCCAGCGCCGCCCGGCGGGGGTGTAGAGACGGTGCGGACCGGGCTGATAGAGGACCGTCCAGAACAGGTTGTTGGTGATCGCTTCCGGGACGCCGGCGTAGAGCCCGTCGACGGCCACCCGTTTTTTCCTGTATCCGGCCTCCTCTTCTTCGAGGATCGAGTCGATGGTCTTCGAATTTTTGTAGCGATAGATGTGGTTCTTCGTCAGGCGCGCGTCCTCGCCGACCCCGGCCACGAAATAGAGATCGCGTTCGTTCTCCGTGGAAAACCTGAGTTCAAGCGTGTGGGCCGCGGCGGGCGCCGCTTCGGCCTGCCTGTCCGTCCACAGGAGGAAATTCTGCTTTCGGGACTCTCCGCTCTGGCCCTGAACGTGGCCGTCGGGTTGAAGGTGATAGCTCGCTGGAATGTCCCAAGGCGAGTTAAAGACGAGGAAGAGCTTGATGCCTTCGGGGCATCGAACCCGGCCGACGATGGTTTTTTCGTCCTGGCGGGACCATTCCAAGGTCAAGGTGTCCGATTTCGAAGAAGGTTTGATCCGGATGGGCGTGTCCTTTCCCTGTTTGAAAGGCAGGCTCAAGTCAAACTTCACCCGGGCGTATTGGCCGTCGGGCGAGTTCGGCCCGACCTCGGAAACGAGGTCAAAGAAATCGCCGGGTTCCGCCACCTTGCCGTCCTTTTCGACCTTGATGGCGAAACCGAACGCGCTCTCCCGGTTCGGAGCGATGACGATCCCCGGCCAACCCGCCCCTTCCAGGGCCCCGATGTAGACGTCCTTCCAGGGATAGAAGACCTCGGCCGGGGCAAAAGAATAAAAGAGAAGCAGGACGAGCGCGGCGGCCGCCATCCAGAAAACGCATCGTTTAAGAATCCTCATCCTGCCGGCACTCATTTATCTATTAATGTATGGGAAATCGAAGGGGAAATCAACCGAATAGCCGGTGGGCACGCCTATCCGCCTGACTTTAGATCCTGAATGACCTGCAGAAATGTTACCGGCCTTCCGAATCTGCCTGACCCCATGAACCCGGTTGGCTCTCCTGCGCCTGGCAATGAACGTGTCCAACTCGCGCAGGGTCGTGTATTTCTTTTCTTGTGATTGGAACTATAATATCCAATCCATGAGATCGCGTGTTTCCGTCGTCAGGTGCCCCGGCTATGAAAGCCGGGAGCTTTCCTCGTCGATCGGAACCGCGCTGGGCCTCATCGGCGGGATTGAAAGCGTCCTGAAGCCGGGGAGCAAGGTCTTCGTCAAGATCAATCACCTCTCCCCCGGCTCGGCGCCGGAGCGGGCCATCGTCACCCATCCCTTTTTCACCCGTGAGGTCCTCCGGCTCCTCAAGGACCTCAATATGGACATCACCGTAGGCGACGACATCCAGTTCGAAGGCGAGGACGGCTACCTGATTTCGGGCTATCGAGAGATGTGCCGGGAGATAGGCGTCCGGCTCATCAACCTCAAGTCCGAAGGTTTCCGGGAGGTGCCTTGCCCGAAGGGACAGGCGGTCCAGAGCGTCCACATTGCGGCCGCCGCCCTGGACGCCGACGGCGTCATCGATCTGGCGAAACTGAAAACGCATGCCTTCACCGCCTTCACCGGGGCCGTGAAGAACATGTTCGGCGTCATCCCCTGCGGCCTCCGTTTGAAATTCCACAGCCGGTTTCCCCGGAACGAAGTCTTCAGCCGGATGCTCGTGGACGTTTTTTCCTGCCTCCCCCCCACGCTGACCCTCATGGACGCGGTCACGGCCATGGAAGGCCCGGGCCCTTCGGGAGGGCCGCCCCGGGCCGTCGGGCTCGTCCTCGCCGGCAGCGACGCCGTCGCCGTGGACGCTGTCGCCCAGACGATCATTGGATTTGGCCCCGACGATATCCTGACGACGCGGTATGCCGCCGAAAGAGGTCTGGGGACGGCCGGCTTGGAATCCATCGACGTCGTGGGCGAAAGGCTCGAAGATGTCCGGATGGAACGCTTCCGGAAGGCCGCGCTTCCGGTCCGCCTTCTGGAAAGGAACTTGCCGTCCTCCTTGTATGCCTTCTTCTCCGGTCAGCTCATCATGCTTCCCGAGGTCGCGGCGGACAAGTGCATCGGCTGTCAGGAATGTTTCAAGGTCTGCCCAGCCTCCGCCGTCCGCATGGAGGGCGGAAAAGCGTGGATCCTGAAAAGGCCGTGCATCCACTGCCTGTGCTGCCACGAAGTCTGCCGTTCGAACGCCATCAAGCTCCGCCAGCGCTTCTTGGGCCGCCTCGTCCGCTTCTTCAGCTCTGTCTTCAAGATCGCGTGAGCTTGGCGGGAGATGCGGCCGATTTTGTATCCGGGGATCAACTCGGAGATTCGGATCGATAAAATCGGATGAATAAACCGGGGACTTGTGGTAACTTGACTATGCAGTCCAAAAAACGGAGGCAAGAATGGATTTCAACCGCTATTTCAAATCGCGGCAGGGCGAGATGATCAACCTGCTCAAGAAGGTCGTGGCCATGGAGTCCCCGACCTCCGACAAGCCGGCCGTGGACGCCTGTTCAGCCTTCGTCGTCAATGAGTTCAGGAGGACCGGGGCCAAGCTCACCCGGTTCCCCCAGAAGGACATCGGGGACCTGCATTTAATCGAATATGCCCCGGGCGGGCTGAAGAAGGAGTCCGAACAGATCCTTGTCCTTACCCACCTGGACACGGTCTGGCCGGTGGGCAAGATCGACAAGATGCCTTTCTATATCTCCGGCGATAAGATCTTCGGCCCGGGGGCCCTGGACATGAAGGCCGGGGTCGTCATGACCGTTTTCGCCATGTGCACCCTTCACCATCTGAATATCACGCCGCAAAAAAGGATTGCGGTTTTCATCAATTCGGCTGAAGAGACGGGCCACGACGCCGCTTACGCGCTCATCAAGGACCTAGCCAGGAAGTCCGCGCTCGTCCTCTGCATGGAGCCGGCGCTTCCCGGCGGGGCGTTGAAGCTGGAGAGGAAAGGCCGTCTCGTCGTGAAGCTCGACGTACGGGGCAAGGCCGCCCACGCCGGAACGCCGGAAAAGGGCATCAACGCCATCGAGGAGCTGGTGACCCAGATCGACCGCCTCAAAAAGCTCAGGACCGGGGAAACCACGGTCAACGTCGGCCGGATCGCGGGCGGCGAAAAGGCTAACGTCGTTCCCGATGAGGCCTGGGCCGTCCTCGACATCCGTTTCTGGAAGACTGCCGATAAGGAAAGGGTCCGCGCCCACTTCAAGGACATGAAGCCCGCGCTGCGCGGGGCAAGGGTCAAGGCCGTTTACGAGAGCCTGACTCCCCCCATGGAAAAGACGAAGGCCTCCTCGACGCTTTTCGCCCGGGCCGGCGAGATCGCCTCAGGTCTTGGCTTTCGGCTTAAGGGCGGAAAAACCGGGGGGGGTTCCGACGCTTCCATCGCTTCCAGCCTGGGCCTTCCCACGCTCGACGGGCTCGGGCCGGACGGAGAAGGGCTCCACGCCGAACACGAGCACCTCCTCCTTTCCTCCTTCGTCGAACGGACGGCCCTATTGACCGAGCTCCTGGCCCGTCTGTGATTGACTCATGAAAATATTTTTGATAATGTGATTTTCCAAAAGGAGGAACCGTATGATAAAAAAGTATTATCTTCTTTCGCCCGGTCCGACACCCATCCCGGACAAGGTGCTCTCGGTCGCGGCCGAGCCCATCATTCACCACCGGACACCGGAATTCTCCAATATCTTCATGGAGGTGACGGAAGGGATCAAAACCGTCTTCGAGACCAAGGAAGACGTCTTCATCCTGACTTCCTCGGGCACGGGCGCGATGGAGACCGCGGTCGTCAACACGCTTTCGCCCGGCGACAAGGTCATCACCATCAACGGCGGCAAGTTCGGCGAACGGTGGGGCAACATCTGCAAGGCCTACGGCGTCGTCTACAAGGACATCATTCTGGAGTGGGGCGCCGACTTCACCAAGGAGCAGCTGGTCGGAGAGCTCAAGGCGAATCCTGACGTCAAGGCCGTGTTCACGACCCTGTCCGAGACGTCCACCGGCGCCATCTATGACATCAAGGGCTTCGGCGAGGTCGTGTCCGGAACGGACGCCATCCTGGTCGTGGACGGTATTTCGGGCGTGGGCGCTACACCCTGTCCCATGGACGAGTGGAAGGTCGACGTCCTGGTGACCGGCTCGCAGAAATCCTTCATGATCCCGCCGGGCCTGGCCTACATCGCCTTCAGCCAAAAAGCATGGAAGATGGTCGAGACGTCCAAGCTCCCAAAGTTCTATTTCGACGCCAGGAAGGCCAGGAAGAACCTTGAGAAGAAAACCACACCCTGGACGCCGGCGATCTCCCTCGTCATCCAGCAGAAGAAAGCGCTGGAGATCATTAACGGCATGGGCCTCCCCAAGCTCTTCGAACACCATCGCATTCTGGGGGATGCCACCCGGGCCGGCGTCAAGGCCGTCGGCCTCAAGCTTCTGGCCGTGAACCCAGGCAACATCCTGACGGCCGTCAAGGTCCCGGCCGGCGTCGACGGCGTCAAGCTTGTCAAGACCATGCAGAGCAAATACATGGCCTACATCGCCGGGGCCCAGGACCCGAACAAGGGCAAGTTCTTCCGCATCGCCCACCTCGGCTACATGGGAGGGTTCGATGTCATCACCGCGCTTTCCGCCTTGGAGATGACCCTCCTCGACCTCGGGTACGCGTTCGAGCCGGGCGCCGCCGTAAAGGCCGCCCAGGCCGTTCTGAAGGAGAACTGGCAATGATCAAAGTCCTCATCGCGGATTCTTTGGACAAGGAGGCCGTGGAACGGCTGAAGGCCGTTCCCGGCTTCGAGGTGACCGTGAAGACCGGCCTTGACGAGGCCGGCCTCGTCAAGACGATCCCCGGTTTCAACGCCGTCGTCATCCGGAGCGCCACTAAGATCACCCGGCCCGTCATCGAGGCCGGGACCGACCTCAGGATCATCGTCCGGGCCGGGATCGGGCTCGATAACGTCGATTCGGCGGCGGCCAAGGAGAAAAAGATCGCCGTGGCCAACACACCCGCGGCGACGTCCATCACCGTGGCCGAGCACACCTTCGGCCTGATGCTGGGGGCCGTCCGGAACCACGGCAGGGCCGTCGTCTCCATGAAACAGCACAAATGGGAGAAGAAAACCCTGGGAGGCACCGAGCTCTACGGGAAAACCCTGGGGATCATCGGCTGCGGGCGCATCGGCATCGAAGTGGCCCGGCGCGCCATCGCCTTCGGCATGAAGGTCCTTGCCTATGACGTCATCCCGATCAAGACGGACCTCGCGGTGACGCAGGTCCCCATGGACGAGCTTCTGGCCAAGTCCGACCTCATCACCCTGCACATTCCCAAACAACCCCAGCCGGTCGTCGGCGCCGCGGAGATCCTGAAGATGAAGGACGGCGTCATCATCATCAACGTGGCCAGGGGCGGGGTCGTCGACGAGAAAGCTCTTCTCGACGGGCTCAATTCGGGCAAGGTTCGGGCCGCGGCCCTGGACGTTTTCGCGAAAGAGCCTCCGGAAGACTTCACGCTCATCGACCATCCCAACGTGACGCCTATCCCGCACCTCGGCGCGGCCGCCAAGGAAGGCCAGCAGAGGGCCGGCCTCGAGGTCGTCAAGATCCTCAAAGAGAGGCTCAGCTCGTCAGGCTAATTACCTAAATTTTAGCTGATTTTTCACACTACAGGAAGAGATCCGGATTTCCAGGGGAAAATGAACGTCGCTCTTGACAATCGAGTTCATGTAGTGTATAATATATGCACTATGAGCTTCATCCGAAAAATCAAAAAGGGTCCCCACGTCTACCTGGCCGAGGTCGAAAACCACCGCGTCCAGGGCAAGGTCGTCCAAAAAGTCCTCCGCTACGTCGGCAAAGAGATCGACGGCCACGTCGAGCGTCGGGTCGTCACGACCGATGTCGAGGTCGAGGCCGTCCGCCAGTGCGCCGACGTCCTGGCCGTCCACCGGGTGGCCGAACGACTCGGTTTGAGGGACATGTTCGGCGTACACGGCCCTTACAT